>ENA-OQBT01000869-OQBT01000869.1-human-gut-metagenome-genome-assembly--contig:-NODE-869-length-15486-cov-1.952666_pt1 | contig 15486 bp, 12 predicted proteins | sample MGYA00242749_ERZ504557 | MGnify/ENA primary metagenome ERZ504557 (study PRJEB26092, sample SAMD00036243) | human gut metagenome | host: Homo sapiens | study: EMG produced TPA metagenomics assembly of... | reverse complement strand
CAGCCGGCACGGACCAGGGAATCCCTCTCCGACGCGCTCGTCGTGTAATGATGGTCACCGCCCTCACATGGCCGTTGTACAGACGGTACACCGGATCACCCGACCACCGGGCCGACCCAGCCCACACCCTCCGTACGACCAGCCACGGAGACCAGACGATCACGCTCCGACACATCCGACGTATAGAAATGCTCACCCGTGTAACGGTTATACAAACGATGCATCACCACCGAGGAGGGCCGCGGGGACTCCGCCCAACGCGCATACACCGTCACGTCGCCGGCGCCCATCACGAAGTCACCCGACACCTTCGAGCCGCCCGACTTCGCCGTATACCAGCCATCGAACGTGTAACCCGAACGCGTCGGCGTCGGCAGGTCGCCGTACTTCGCGCCGTACTGCACCTTTCGGGACGACGGGGGACACGCTGCCGCCGTTCGCGTCGAACGTGAGCGTGTACGAGTTCACCGTCCAGTGCGCGTACAAAGTCAGGGCGCCGGTCACCGGCTGGTTGAAGTCGTACTTCGAACCGCCCGACTTCGCCGTGTACCAGCCAGCGAACGTGTAACCCGAACGCGTCGGATCGGCCGGCTTCACGGCCTTCGAACCGTACCTCACCTGCTGCGAGGAGACGGCCGAACCACCATTCGAATCAAACGACACTGTGACGTTAACGGACTGTCCGCCTTGGAACTGTACCGTGGTATTCACATCATCGTTCGAAACGCTGTAGTTGAGACCATATGCCTTGATGGCAAGCGACTCACTCTGCAGACTGGTGAGCTTGGAGAAGTCGACATCCATGGTCATGCTCACATTACCGTGGTAGTTGTCCCCACCACGAACCTGCTTGTTTTGTCCGCCGAAACTCATCGAAGCACTGGAAACCGGTCCGGTCACCGTGACCCGAATGGTTGCCTTGCCCGACACCTTGGCATTGGCGAGACCATGCCAAGTGGAGCCACCGTCGGTGGAATACTGGGCCGAAACCACAGGCTTCTCTTGGTCTTCCGTCACTGCCGCATAGGCGTTGACCAAACCAGCGCCGCGGTATTCCGCACCGTCGGTCGGGACTGCCAAATTACCGTACAGCTCCTTGGCCTGCTTCTTCAGCAGTTTCTCGATTTGAGCCGGTGAGTAATCCGGATGTACCGATTTGAGCAACGAAACCACTCCCGCCACATGAGGGGAAGCCATAGACGTGCCGCTCATGTACGTATAGTCGGTTCCATAAGTTGAATAGATGTATGATCCTGGAGCCGCCACATCGATGGTGTTCACACCATAGTTCGAACACCATCCTTTGTCGCTGTCGCCGCATTCCGTGGAATCATAGTGCGAAGTATCCACTGATCTACGCAACTCTGCCACCGAATGATCACTCTGCTTCCGCACCGAGGAAACCGTGACGATGCCATCCAGCATGGCGGGGAAAATATATCCCTTATCAGCTGGGAATGCTGTACTGGAATTGACGGCCAATCCTTGGCTCTGTGCTTCAGCAAGACCGTCCGCCGGATCAAAGGCATTATCCTTGACTGCCTTGTTTGCAAGCTCTACAGTATCGTCTGCCTGACCAATCGACACAGGGGGCTTGCGCTTTTCGATGAGCCTGCGCATGCGGCTCCCCGATTTCGTCTCATGAAGATTATCTAAATCTAGCCCTGAATTGCCCGCGGAAGCGACATTGGTGACATTATGTTTGCTGGCATAGCTTACGGCGCGCTGCCTTGCTACAGCACCAGCTTTATCTTCCGCATACTTGCCGGGATATTCAGGATTCAAACTGCCAATGCTGGCATTGGTGACGTCCATGCCAACATTCGCAGCCCACATGTACCCGCACACCTCATGTTCAAGAGATGCACGATCATGTTTAAGCACGCGAATGGCCGCAAGCGTGGTATTCGGATTGACACCATCAACACCGACACCGTTATGCGCAGCGGCAATGGTACCGGACACATGGGTTCCATGCATGTCGCTGTAATCGCCTGCAGTGGGCCACCATACCGGATGCCCGGTGGAGGTATCAGTACCTTGTTGCGGTATACCGTTCACCGTGCAATCTGCGGAATATGTGCTGCTTACTTTTCCTCGCAAGTCCGGATTGTCATCTTCGATGCCACTGTCAATAACACCAGTCAACGTCGGCTTATAAGCGACGTCCGTGCGCTGGGCGCGGTCAGCACCAGTCGCCACAATGCCCCAAGCATCGTAGATATTGGTATCAGGATCAGAAGAATCCTTCTGAGTCTTACGGAAAGCATTGCCGGAATTCCATTTGGGAGCGGAAGCCACTTCCGAAGAGGTGACGCTTCCGGAACGAATCTCCTCTTCACGTAACGTATCGCGAGTCGGAGCAACGGAATCCACCGCAATGCCATTCTTCGCCGCCCATTGCGCAAAATCAGTGGCGAATGTCTTGGTATGCGCCTGCACGAAGAACACGCTGATTTCCGGATAGGCCATCAGCTTGTACGCCTGCAACGATTCCGCTCCGGCAACGGCCTTGTCCAGCACATCGCCGGCAGTGTCTTCCTTAAGGTTGACCACATAGTTCATTACAGCCTCGTCGGAATTCTCCACGGAATCGCTTTCCTGCACAGTCGGCAAAGAGGTGCCCACGGCAATCTCGAACCAAGCTTCAATGCAGTGTTCGATTTAAGCGTTACCGTGACACGCTTCGTTCCGTTGGATCCCATGGCCGGCTGGGAGAGCGTGTACTCGTTGCCTGACAGTTGCGTGACATCTCCGTTGGTTTGTACGGCGGACACTGTAAGTCCGGCCTTGTCAAACGTTTCTCCGGTCTTATATGAAACCTTAGTCGGAGGAGTCTTGACAACGATGGAGCTGTATTGCGCTGGACCATACTGCGCATATAGCGTCATCGAACCACTAGCGAGCAGGTTCTTCACCGGATCACAGTAGCCATACTTAGTACCGGTGCCATCAGCTTTGGTGTTCCATCCAGTAATCATCTTGCCGGTTGGCGCTTTGAACGTGGAACGGTTCAGCTGTTCGGTCTTGTCGTACGTCAATTTCTGGTCGGCCATGGTGCCGGTGCCGCCATTGGCGTTGAACCTCACCGTGTAGGTGTTTGCCTTCCATTGCGCGTATAAGGAAATGCCATACCCGTACTCATCGTAGATGTTCTTGACCTGCTGCTTATCGGAATAACTGGTTCCGGAACATCTGCTTCGGTGTTCCATCCGACGAATGTATACCCGGTTGCAGTGAAGGTATTGGCCTGCAGATTCGCGTATTCGTCATACTTGATATCCTGCCAGGCGGAGCCCCTCCATTATTTGGAAGATTCGCATAAAAACCTACGTAGTACGTAGCACGCTCCCATTGCGCATACAACGTTATCTTCCCATTCGCGGGAACATCGGATTCATCGAACATCGCTCCGTATGTACCGTAGCTTGTGCCAGTTCCGTCCGCCTTGGTGTTCCAAGACATCAAATAGTAGTGCACTCGAGTGAATCCGGCAGAACGGAATCTTTGGTAATCGCCGACGCTGAACGTCTGTGCGGACATGGAACCAGTACCCCCATTGGCGTTGAAGGACACAGTCACCACTTTCCCGCTCGTCACGTGAATTGTACGGTTGGCGGTTGTCTCATTGCCAGCGGCATCCTTCACCATGTAGGTGAGCGGGTAGTCTCCTGGCGTATTGATGTCGAACTTACCGGAGACCTTGATCCTGCTTGTCACATCACCATCATGGTCATCTGTAGCGCTGATGCCCGAAAGAGTGCTGAACGAGGTATCGCCTTTCTTCGCGGCGATGTCATCCACGCCATTGAAGACCGGCGGAGTGGCATCGTTCATCACCGCTTTTACACGAACCTTCTGCCCGGGGAATCCAACGACGTTGGTGCTGTCAATGTAGAACTCGTCGCCAACGTGAATATCCCCCTTCTTTTTATCCGAGACCTTGGAGAGCTGCTGCCGGTTCCAATCCACATAGGCCTCAACGGTATTGCCATCGGTCAAATGCACCTTCACTGTGGAGGGAAGCTGCGCAGAGCAGCCAAAATAACCATTGCACGTTATCGTACCTTTATCCACTTCAATGGACTTCGCCTTAGCTGTTGTCCACTGCGCATACAAGGTAATCACTTGGTTGGCGCCAGTAACGTCAAAATCGCCATGCAACGCGTTGTCCTGATATGCGGTACCGGTGCCATCACGTTTGGTATTCCAGCCTGTGAATACCCTGCCGCTGTATTTGAATTCGTTCTGTTTCAGCGTAGCCTCATTGGAACTCGAGCTCGAACCCACCTTCTGATCCGGCATGGAACCAGTGCCACCGTTGGCATCGTAATGGATGACGTAAGGGTATGAATTCCACTGTGCATACAAATAAAGGTTTCCGGTCACCGGAGTGCTGAAATCGTACAATGGCGAATCATTCGAATAACCAGCCGTCCATCCACGGAACACGAATCCCGGTCGGGTGGGATCGGCCGGCTTCTTGGCGGTATCGCATCCAAGACCTGCTGTTCTTCGGAATACTCCGGTACCGAATCATAGGCGCGGAAATATACTGTGTACATCTGTTTCCACATCGCATACAGCGTCACGATGCCATTTGGCTGCGTCGTGAGGTTCTTTACCGATTGCCCTGCCTGGTATGACGTTCCCGTGCCATCGTCCTTGGTATTCCACCCCGAGAATTTATAGTGTTCTTTGGATATTCCCACTTCCTCGGGAGTGGGCAGTTTTTGCGCTGATCATAAGTGAATGATCGTCGATCTCCGCCCCATCCATTATTGGAGGAAAAATCCACATAGTAAGTATTCGGCGTCCACTGTGCATACAAATCCAATGTTTCGCCGGGATCGACGGCATTGTAGATACCGTCATATTCGGAGTATGATGTGCCAGAGCCGTCGGGCTTCGTGTCCATCCCTTAAATCCATATCCGATGCGCGTGAAATGGTTGTTGCTCAGATAAAAAGAGGAATCAGCTTCCACTTTCTGGTCGCTCATGGTTCCAGTTCCACCGTTCGCATGGTACTTCACCGTGTACGTTGTGCCAACGTATCGTTCAAGCGCTTCCTTCACGGTTTCATTGGTTCCACGACCCCCACGGTATCCAACGTAACCGATTTCCAGCACCACAATCGTGGCGCCCCTTCCAGCGTCCGCTCGTCACCTGCGCGGAAGCCATGCCCGCGGAATCCGCCAACGGGCTCACTTCAGTGAGATAATGCCCATAACCCTGCCTGTCGCTTCCTGGCTTTGCGGTAAGCTCGCTGTACCAGGATTTGATGGGATTATGATCATCAAGTCCGGTTTCCGGATATCCGATGAACAGCGCTTCAGGACCGAAATAATACGTGCCATCCTGATAATCCGGATTCTCGCCAAGATTGTGCTTGTCCAGCCAGTCGGGCTTCCCCGTATACATGTCATCATGGCTGATTGGGCCATCCTCGTTGACCACGGCACGTTCTGCCAGGGCGTCCGCACGCTTCTGCGCCCAACTCATCAAGTCCCAATTGACTTTAAGTTCCGGAACCGTATACCCATCAGCAGCGTTCGACTGCACCTGATCGGCACTCATATCGGCTCCGTTGTCTTCATTCTGTGCGTCGGCGATCTGCTGGGCGGTTAATCTTGCTCTGTTCGTTTGGCGCAACCTGTTGAGCTCGCTCATGTACTTCAACGACGCAACGACATTGCTGTCATCAGTGGCGGTTTTGGCGAACGCCGCGTGCCCGTCGCCACACACACCGTGGCGCACATCGCGAATGCGCACAGCGCCGCCCAAATTCTCTTCAATTCTGCCCGATGATTCGACATGGCAACCCCTAAGGTTCTTTTCTCTTCATATGCAAGGAACACCCCTCGCTGTTATGAATCATACCCCCAATTCATCACCGAAAAAGGGAAATCCATATAAACACGTTTCTAGCGGTAATAGCAAACACTCATACCGCTATCTATGTCTTCGTTAATCGTCAACATATACCAGATACATGTACGCCTAAAAAGATAAAATACAACATCTTAGGACATATCGGACAGAAGAACGCATCTCGCAAAATAGAGATTCTGACGAAAGAGACGAAATGACATTACAAATCATAGGGCTATGTCGTGGCGACGGCAAAGGATATGTGAAGATTAAGACGTCTTCCAGTCCTGATGAACTTACCGCGTTTATTAATACGGAAGACAATGATTCAATCCAATGTCCGGTAATATCCATAGGTTTCCCCGGTGAAGACAAATCCGCATGTGAGAAGTGGGGTGATTTCTCTCATAAAATAGTTACGAATCCGTAGTCGCCGTCCCGTTGCTTGACAACACTAAACTGACGGTGCACATAAAGAATCGCAACACACATGAGGAAATAGGAACTTTCCTCTTTCACCCTCTGTTTTCGAAAGTTAAATCTCGACTGACATATCATGAACGTCCCGAATTTGCGTCACAGATCCGAGGAATTGAACAACGGAGAATTTCCGGTAGTCCACATACGTACGTTACCGGAATTTACCCCATCGACGAACAGCATTATTCATGTCGTTTCCACGTGCGTTATCCATATTTTGGCCAGAAAGAGTCATGCACCATAAGTGTGTATGATGCTGCGGCACACAAACTTGAGCTCAAGCCAATCGTACTTGAGGACTCACTGATTTCTGATCCTCACGATCCAACCCAGCATATTCATGAGCTCGTGTACTCCATTATTGTCACAGCCGAACAGAAAACACTATGCATCCAGGCGAAACCGGCCAGTCAGGACGCTTGCTTCACCTGTATCCTTCCCCCGATGTTCGATGGATTCGTCAACGGCGCACTTGACATGACAAAGCACGCATTCAATGATGGTGGCTATCAGATCTGGTACGAACAGCATCGCGCAACCACAGCTGATATCCAAAATCAACGTAGAGTCTGTCATTCTTGGACAGAAAAAGATAAGCCACTTATTAGTATCGTTACAGTTGTTTTCCGTCCTCCTGTCGAATATCTGCAGGCTCTCGTCAAAAGTATCGCCGCTCAATCATATGAAAAATTTGAAGTCCTTTTCGTTAATGTAAGTGGCAACGGTGAGGAAGCGCGAGAAATCAACGATACGTTAGCTCATATCGATGATCCACGATTCCGAATTATTACAGCGGAAAACAAAAGCATAGCCGAGAACACGAATGTTGGTTTAAAAGAAGCCAAAGGCGATTATATAGCGTTCGTCGATCATGACGATGTCCTCGAACCAGATGCACTGTATCGCTATGTCAACGTTCTGCATGACCAATCTGACGCAGATGTCCTGTATTGCGATGAAGACCGCCTTGAAAACGGCCATTACACGCTGCCAACATTTAAGCCAGATTACAATCCTGATCTTTTGAACGCATACAACTATGTGACCCATATGCTAATGGTCAGCCGTCAAGTACTTAGTCAAGTGGAACTTTCTCCTGCTGATGTAAGCGGCGCTCAAGATTATGATTTAACGTTGAAATGCTGCGAAAAAGCACGTTCAATCGCAAATGTGCCCTACATGTTATATCACTGGCGCGTGCATCAAAATTCCACGAGCACAAATCCTGACAGTAAACCTTATGCCCAGACAGCCGGCAAGATTGTCTTGCAACGACATTTCGAACGTACAGGGTTACAAGTAGACGTGTCAGATTCCGAGCTGCCTTTCCGTTACAGAAATCGTTACATCAATGAGGCTACGCCTAAAGTGAGTATTGTCATCCCCACGAAGGACCATTCGCAGCTGCTGCAGCGTTGCCTTACTTCGGTACTGGAAAAGACGACCTACCAGAATTATGACATTACTTTGGTCGAGAACAACAGTACTGAGCAGGAAACCTTTGCATACTATGATCGAATTCAAGATCAAAATGAAAAAATCAAGGTTGTGACTTGGCCCGGAACAGGTTTCAACTATTCCGCAATCTGCAATTATGGTGCCGCGCATTGCGATGGTGAGATACTGCTGTTCCTGAACAATGACACGGTCATAATCAATGGTGACTGGCTTGACTCCATGGTCGGTTTCTTCGCCCGTCCTGAAGTGGGCATCGTTGGCGCCAAACTGCTGTTCCCCGATAATTTGGTGCAGCACGGCGGAGTATGGGTTTCCGCAGACCATGTTGGTTATTTGAGTGATATGCTGTCCGACAAAGATGGCGGTTATATGGAAACCATGCGTTATCCATATAATTGCGCAGCTGTTACCGGCGCCTGCCAAATGGTGCGGCGTAAAGCGTTCCAATCCGTCGGCGGCTTTGATGAGAATCTCGCTGTCGTACTCAACGATGTCGATCTTTGTCTCAAAATCGGTCAACAAGGGTACCTTACTGTATTCGACCCACAGGCGAAGTTATACCATAGCGAGCACACAAGCCGTGGCCGAGATGAGCAAGATGTGGAAAAAGAACGTCGCGCCATCGACGAACAAGCACGTTTCTATGCACGTTGGGACAAGACCCTCGTTGGCGCTCGAGGCAAATATATCAACCGTCAACTCAACCAGTATGACGGGCACTACAAGATTCGTTGGTGAGAAAATCAATTGCCGATGTGTGAGAAGCCGAATAAAAGTCTTTTCACACATCGGCAATAGTAGCTATCGGCCTCAGAAAGAATCTTTAGCCTGCAGAACCTTGGTATCTTCACATTGATATTGAATTCGCCGATAATTCATAAGAGCGAATTTGTCGGAACCATATGTTCCTTGTACCACAAAAGTGCATGACTCCTTTTCATTAGTTGTCGTAATCATCCTGTCCACAGAAGAATCTTTCGGATCCACTTCAATATGAGCCGAAAGAATAATCCGATATTCACCATCGTTAAAATCTGCAGTTGGAGCAATCATATTCACACGATGATGTCCAGGAACAGTCATAAAACGTTGCGCTAAAGCTATTCCACCCCTTGAAATATCAAGCAAACAATATTAAGATAGATTTTTCTATCGGCAGCAACATTGTTATATTCAACGGTAAATTTAAAATTGGTTCCAGATTCACATACAGGGAGCTCGTTCGGATATACACGCAGAATCGGCATTTCTTCACAAATTTCTTCATTGGAAGAATCATGCTTATTAGATTCGTTCGTTTTGAGATTCTCAAGCGTGTAGCGATCCGCGACATCGTTCTTGTCGCCAGATGCGATGATCTCGCCATCCTTGATGAGAATGGCCTTGTTGCAGTATTTCTTCACCGCATCCATGGAATGAGTGACAAGGATGACGGTCTTGGTCGGATCTTTCTTGATTTCGGCGAAGAAATTGTCGCACTTGCGCTGGAACGCCTCGTCGCCGACGGCGAGCACTTCGTCGAGCACCAGAATGTCGCCCTGCGCCTTGATGGCCACGGAGAAGGCGAGACGCACCTGCATGCCGGAGGAATAGTTCTTGAGCTTCTGGTCCATGAAGTCCTCAAGCTCGGCGAACTCCACGATGTCGTCATACATCGCGTCGATTTCCTCGTGCGTGAATCCCAGCAGCGCGCCGTTCAGATACACGTTCTCACGTCCGGTCAACTCCGGATTGAAGCCGACGCCCAGCTCGATGAACGGCACCAGCTTGCCCTTCACCATCACAGAACCTTGTTCCGGCACGTAAATCTGCGAAATGATCTTCAGCAACGTGGATTTGCCGGAACCGTTACGGCCGACGATACCGAAGAAATCGCCCTGATGCACTTCGAAATTGATGTCGCGGAGCACATGCTGCTCGGTGTAGCCTTTGATGCCCTTCGTCCAGTTCAGGAAAGCCATCTTCAGGCCGGTGGCCTGTTCGGTGGGCAGACGGAAGGACTTGGCACATGGTCGACCTTGAGTACGACCGGACGCTCATCAACAGTGTTGTTATCAGTCATCGAAACCTCGCTCATGGCTTTAGAGCACCTCCGCGAACTTGGCGCTGTACTTGCGGAACACATGGATGCCCAGCCATAGAATCAAAGCGGACAGCACGTACGGCAGCAGGCACAGCAGCTTGTTGTCCACCATGGTCCACACGGTCGGCACGTATTCCGGAGACAGCAGGTTATGGCGGATATCCATGATGGTCTGCGTGGTCGGGTTAAGCATCAGAATGTCGGCAGCCCAGGAGAACTCCTTGTTCTGCGCCACCATGGAAATCGGGTAGATGATAGGCGTGGCATAGAACATGGCCTGCAGCACCACTTCCCAGATATGGGCCACATCACGGAAATACACATACAGCGAGCCCAGAAGCAGGGCAACGCCGAGACCAAGGCAATACAGCTGGATGATGCTGAGCGGAACCAGCAGGATGCGCCAGGTGTAATGCGCGTGGGCGAAGAAACCGAAGAGGATGACCACCACAAGGTTGATGCCCAGGGAAATCATGGAACCCATCGTGGTGGACGCCACAATGATGTAATTCGGGAAATGGATCTTGCGCAGCAGATCGCCACGGTCGACGATGGCGCGCATGCCCATGCTGGTCGACTCGGAAAAGAAGCTCCACAGGCAGGTGCCGCACAGCAACGAAATCGGGAAAGTCGGAGTGCCATCCGAGAACTTCAGGAACTTCACGAACACCACATACATCACGGCGAACAGCATCAACGGTTTCAACACAGACCACACCATGCCCAGGAATGAGCCTGATATCGCAGCTGGAAGTCGGTTTTCACCAGTTCCTTGAAAACCACCATCGCATAGTGGTACCTCTTCTTGAGGCTTTCGAAAAAGTCTTTCACAAACGTCCTATCCTACTCGTGCGAAGTATTGGGTGCAAAAGCTCGTAGAGCGTCCCTCTTCGGCAGTACTCTCATATATTCTATTGAGGAAGGACGGTTTGTCTTAGTAAGGCGGAATATCTCACATGTTCTCACAGCGGAACAGCACCATCCGAATATCAAAATCTTTGTGTCGGCACATAAGCAGGCCACGTTCCCTGAGGGGAACAGTATTGTTCCGGTGCAGGTGGGCGCGGCGAATGCTGCGACTCGTTTCACGAACACTTTGCATGACGACGAAGGTGTGAACATTTTCTGCGGAAAACCCGCGGTATTGTGAGCTAACCGCGCAATACTGGGCCTGGAAAAACGAGGATGCTGACTATTACGGCTTCTGCCACTACCGCAGGTACTTCGATTTCACCGATACTCCGCACAAAGAGAACGATTACGGAGAGATTATCGATTCGTATATCGATAATCACGCGCTCGCCGAATACGGTATCAACGATGATGCGATCGCTCGTGCCGTGGATGGTTGGGACGTCATCACCACGCCGTTGAATGACGTTCGCCGTATCGGCGGATTCTCAAATCTCAAGCAGCACTGGGATGCCGACGAGCACCTGCGTTTGAAGGACCTGCGCCACATGTATGACATTTTGTGCATGCGCCATCCCGACTACAGAGTGGATGCCGACGCCGTGCTCAACGGTCGAACTGCGGCATTCTGCAATATGTTCATTATGAAGAAAGACATTTTCTTCGAATACAACGAGTGGTTGTTCCCGCTGCTCGATGAGTTTGCCGAAGCTACTGATTTCAGCAGAATGGACGTGCAGACCACACGTACGGTGGGGCATCTTTCGGAACGGCTGCTCAACATCTTCATTGCGCACAAGCAGCGTACCGGTGCGCATTGGAAGATCAAGCGACTGCAGTGCGTGCATTTCCTGCATCCGGAACCGGCCACCGTTCTCAAGCCGCTTGATGCCGGATACAAGAACGTGGTGCCGGTGGTGTTCGCCGCAGACAACAACTATGTGCCGATGCTCACCACCACCATCTATTCGATGCTGAAGAACGCTTCCAAAGATCGTTCATATGATGTGATCGTATTGGAACGGAATATCTCCGACGAGAACAAGCAAAACATACGTCAGTTTTTCGAACGGTTCCCAAATGCCGTGATCCGCTTCTTCGATGTGAGCCGTTACTTGGCTGGCTTCAATCTCACCACCAGCAATGCGCATATCAGCATCGAAACGTATTACCGTTTCATCATCCAGGAGGCGTTGCCGTTCTACTCGAAGCTGCTGTATCTGGATTGCGATCTGGTGGTCAATGGCGATGCCGCCGAACTGTTCGATATCGAACTTGGAGACAATGCGATCGCGCCGTGCCCGATATCGACTTTATCGGCAATCTCAATATGAAAAACGGCGAACGGGCCGGATACGTGCGCAAGCAATTGCATATGCGCGATGCGTACGGCTACTTCCAGGCCGGCGTGCTGGTGATGAACCTCGAGCGTATGCGCAAGATCCATACCGTCCACGAATGGCTGGAAATCGCCTCCAAACCCGGATACATCTACAACGACCAGGATATTTTGAACGTGGAGTGCGAAGGCTTGGTCACGTATCTGGATTATTCGTGGAATGTGATGCACAACTGTGCCGGTCGTGTCAATGGCGTATTCGATTTCGCGCCAGCCAATGTGTATAAGGCATACATGACGTCGCGTAAGGCTCCGAAAATCGTGCATTACGCCGGTTTCGACAAGCCATGGAAGAATCCATGGTGCGATTTCGCCTCGTTGTACTGGAGTTATGCGCAGGAAACGCCTTTCATGGCGCAGATGATCGCAACAATGAGTGGTGTGGAACGTCCCGCTCCGCCGGAACATCATGAGCGTGCGATCGCGGAGGACAGCCCCATCCGCAAGTACGTGGATGTACTGGCTCCGACCGGTTCCAAGCAGCGCGAGCTGATGAAGGTGGTGGCCCGCAAGGTACAGGGCAAGAGGTGATTTCGGATCTCGAGATCGCATTCGTCAGATAAGTAAAGGCCGTTTTGAATCGACCATGTTCCATTTTACGAACTATGCGCGATTCAAGCCTTTGTGTCACCGGTGTTGTTGTGTTGGTCGTGCCACGGCCGGTTCAGGCCGAGCCCGGACCTACTTGGCGGACACGGCGTACCAGCCACGCCCTCGGCACGCCAGCCCACGGAGACCAGACGATCGTTCTCCGACCCGTCCGCCGTATAGTTATGCGTGCCCGTCCTCGCGTACGGATTGTACTGGCGGTACACCGGAACGGAACCGCCCGAACGCCAGCCAACACCCTCGTACGACCAGCCGGCACGGACCAGGGAATCCCTCTCCGACGCGCTCGTCGTGTAATGATGGTCACCGCCCCTCACATGGCCGTTGTACAGACGGTACACCGGATCACCCGACACCGGGGCCACCCAGCCCACACCCTCGTACGACCAGCCCACGGAGACCAGACGATCACGCTCCGACACATCCGACGTATAGAAATGCTCACCCGTGTAACGGTTATACAAACGATACATCGTCACCGAGTTAGCATTCACCGTCACAGTAGCGATCACTTGAATATCGGAATTGGCCAGCTTGCCATTGACCTTGAACGTCACATTCGGCTTCTGATACTGGTTGAGCGGTATAGAATCCCACACCACCTTTTCCGTTGTCTGAGTTCCATCCGTCCACGTCACCTTGATAGCATTCGGAAGCGTCGGTGCGATAAGTGCTTGCGTGACTATGTTGACCGGATCATAGCTTCTCAATCCCAGCACTCGCACACTCACCCGCACGGTTCCGGAATATCCCTTTACCGTGCCATTGACAGAGAAGTTACCCGCTTTGGCGTACCGATCAGGCTGGATTTTGTCCCATGTGATGACTTCGTCGGACTGACGGCCATCGTCCCATGTGACGTGCACCGTTTGCGGCAGGTTCGGAGCCTTGCCTGCATAAGTGGTGACGGCATCAGGAGCCTGCACGGATTTGATCGGAATAACGACCTTCACCGACACTGTGGCAGTCACACCGTCAAGGGTCGCGTTGATTTTCGTGGTGCCCTCCCCCTTGCCTTGCACGCCAATTGGTTTCGCCAGTGGCTCTTGACACGGAAGCCGCGGATGGCGTCTCCGAAGCCAAGCAACCTTGTTCATGTCCATCTTGGCGTAGTCGGGTGAAGCTCACCCACCACTGCTTGATGTTTTTGGACTGGTTGCGGTTGAGCTGGAAATCCTTACCCGTGATGTCCTTGGTGGTTTCCTTGCCTTGGGCATCCCGTTCGGTGGTGGTCAGTTTAATCTTCGGACGTGCCACGGAAACCTTGGTCGTGACGGTCTTTCCACCGGCTTCCGCTGTGACGGTCGCTTGAGATTTTGCCTGGCCGCGGAACTTACCGCATTGACGGTGACCGCATCACCATTGGGCTGCAGACTGATGGTTTTACTGAGCGAATCCTCCGTCCACGTGGTGCGGGTCACCGAACTGGGGAAACTTGCATAATCATGGGCTGGGGTGATCTTCGTATAGAGCTTGAAGCTCTCTCCGGAGGTTGCATCCACATTCTTGCCGGTGACCGGAACCTGTACGTCGTCCTCTCGGCTGGGGGTGTCCTGATGGCTGTCTCGCACGATGGAGAGCGTGGCGTCAACCACCTTGATGGTGGTCTTCACCTGACGTCCTGCAAGCGTGCCCGTAATCGTCACGGTGCCAGGAAGCTTGGCCGTGACCATGGTCTTCGGCGTATTGCCGGCGGAGCTCACGGAAGAGGTCCTATTCACCGTCGCCACATTCGTGTCAGATGAATTCCAAGTGACTGAATTCAACGACGTGTAGTCATGACGTGGCGCGTATCCCATGGTGAGATCCATGGATTCGCCAGCAGTGAGTTCCACGGTGCGGGGTGATGTGGCATCCACGGGTGAGGCCAGCTTCCCCTGGTAGCTCAGGCTGAGTTTGGGCTCCGACACGTTGGCGGTGAATTTGAACGTCACCCCGCCAATAGATGCGGTGACATTGCTGAGTCCAGTATCGATTGCAGTCAGCTTACGCGAAGTGTCAGAGTCCAGTGTGGCTACAGTCTTTTTATCGGAATCCCAGTGGGCCGTAAGCTGAGTGGCATAATCAGTATGCAGCGGGGAAATCGAATAGTTGAATTGCAGAATCTCGCCCACACCCAGATTGACGGTGCCGTTGTCCTGCACTGTCACTGGACTGGTATTCAATCCGTATCGAACCGAAACGTTCGGCGTGGCATTGCTAATCGCGGTTTTCGTGCTTAGATTTCCCAGCAGATCAGTCCGCTGCTTGAAACCGTTTGTTTTGACGGCATGGGAGAAAGCGAAGATCGCATTGACGGAAATCGTCGCTTGTCCTGCGATTAGAGCGCGCACCGTCACTTCGTTGACTGTGGGGTTGAGCTGACCGTTGAAATCGGCTGCGGCACCGTTGGATGATCTCCATCCGGCTGCTTTGATGGTGTGGCCGGACTCGTCGCGGTAGCTGGACGGGCTGTTCCACATTGACGTGGAGAACTCATAGCTGTACTTCTTGTTCTGGGCCGTGGTGCCATCACCATCGAAGGTCGGATAGTACTTCATGGGGGGCCTCATAGCTTCGCCCGCGGTAAGCTGAGTAATATCGGTTGAGGTGACTTCTTGAGAATCCAACGAACGTACAATCTTAAGTTTGGTCTTGTGCACACGGAAGTGGGCGGTGGCAACCTCTTCGGGG
>ENA-OQBT01000868-OQBT01000868.1-human-gut-metagenome-genome-assembly--contig:-NODE-868-length-15487-cov-3.705664_pt1 | contig 15487 bp, 16 predicted proteins | sample MGYA00242749_ERZ504557 | MGnify/ENA primary metagenome ERZ504557 (study PRJEB26092, sample SAMD00036243) | human gut metagenome | host: Homo sapiens | study: EMG produced TPA metagenomics assembly of... | reverse complement strand
GAATTCCTGGAAGAACATACATTAACAGGTGAGGTTCTGGGAGTAGAATAGTTACAGTTCACACACCACTATCCCGCGAGGTGTTTTGGCATGAATATGCCAAAATCCCGAGACATACAAGCCAAAATTCCATTGCCGCAGGCAATCTGGAATGAATTTTGGCTATGTTACTGAGAACGGAGTGAACAGTAACGTGTGTGAACAGTAACGAATAATCATCAATAAATTTGCGGTTGCACAATACGTGAAATTATATTAAAATATAGAAGAAAATATGTGTATTGTATACGAAATTTGCAATACATAGCAAAGCAGAATTACTAAGAAGGCTTTGCGACAATAAATCAGGTAAGGACGTGAATAAAATGGCAGAGAACAATCTGGGTAATACCCAATATTTCAGAACAAAACCAGACCAGGAGCTTCAGGTAAAAGAAGTTCTGGATCTCGTTTACACAGCAATGGATGAGAAAGGATACAATCCGGTCAATCAGATCGTTGGATATATTATGTCCGGAGATCCTACTTATATTACCAGTCACAAGGGCGCAAGAAGCATGATCATGAAGGTAGAGCGCGACGAACTGGTAGAGGAACTTTTAAACGAGTATATTAAGAACAAATCCTGGGAACGCTGATATGAGGATTCTGGGATTAGATTATGGATCAAAAACAGTCGGTGCAGCATTAGTGATCCGTTGGGGATCACGCTCAGGGTGTAGAGACGATCTGGCGTAAACAGGAGAACCACCTGCGCCAGACACTTGCCCGTATTGAAGAACTTGTTTCGGAATATCACGTGGAGAAGATCGTGCTTGGATATCCGAAGAACATGAACAATACGATTGGAGAACGTGCCCAAAAATCACTGGAATTTAAAGAAATGCTGGAGAGACGTACAGGTCTTGAAGTGATCATGTGGGACGAGCGTCTGACAACAGTAGAAGCCAATCGTACTTTAATGGAAGCCAGTGTGCGCAGAGAGAACCGCAAGCAGTATCTGGATCAGCTGGCTGCTGTTTTTATTTTGCAGGGATATCTGGATTCCCTGTCCTGTTAGGAGATTAATAAGATGGAGAAAATTAAATTTCAGCTTGAGGACGGAACAGAAGCGGAGTTTTATGTAGAGGAGCAGACCAGGATCGGAGGAGTTGCATATCTTCTGGTATCTGATTCTCAGGATGATGAGGCGACAGCCTATATTTTTAAAGACGTGTCAGAGGATGACAGTCAGGAAGCCTGCTATGAAATGGTCGAGGACGAGGATGAGATGCAGGCAGTTTTTAAAGTATTTGAACAAATGTTAGATGACGTAGACCTTGAAATGTAGCATGGAGGTGTAGTACTTGAGTAACGAAAATAACAACCAGTTTAATAATGAAGCGCGTGAAAATCATGACGGACAGTTCGGACATGGTCAGAAGAGGCCATACAACAGACCGAAGAATTATAAATATAAACCACAGCACAGAAACTCTTATGGAAGAAAACCAATGCAGGACCGCAAGGCTCCGGCAGATAAAGAGAAGAACGGAATACAGGTACCATTTAAGGCTGCGATAAAGAATTCTTCCCGCAGACCGAAGAAACCAACATCTAAATTAAAGATCATTCCTCTGGGTGGTCTGGAACAGATTGGAATGAATATCACAGCATTTGAATATGAAGACAGCATTGTTGTGGTAGACTGCGGTCTTGCTTTCCCGGAAGATGATATGCTCGGAATTGACCTTGTCATTCCAGATGTCACCTATTTAAAAGAGAATATTTCCAAAGTAAAAGGCTTTGTGATCACTCATGGACATGAGGACCATATCGGTGCGCTGCCGTATGTACTCAAAGATGTAAATGTCCCTGTTTATTCCACGAAGCTGACCATTGCCCTTATTGCAAATAAGCTGAAAGAGCATAATATGACCAATACTACCAAGTTAAAGGAAGTAAGGCATGGACAGGTCATTAATCTTGGTGATTTTTCAATTGAATTTATCAAGACAAACCATAGTATCCAGGATGCATCTGCACTTGCGATCTATTCTCCGGCAGGCATCGTAGTGCATACCGGCGACTTTAAAGTAGATTATACTCCTGTATTCGGAGATGCCATTGATCTGCAGCGTTTTGCAGAGATTGGAAGAAAGGGAGTACTGGCACTGATGTGTGACAGTACTAATGCAGAGAGAACCGGATTTACCATGTCTGAACGTTCTGTGGGACATGTGTTTGATAATCTTTTCAATGAATATAAGACAAACAGAATTATTATTGCCACTTTTGCATCCAATGTAGACCGCGTACAGCAGATCATTAACACAGCTTATCGTTTCGGACGCAAGGTTGCAGTAGAGGGCCGCAGTATGGTAAATGTTATCACAACTGCAGCAGAGCTTGGATACCTTCGCATTCCGGATCAGACTCTGATTGAGATCGATCAGGTTAAGAATTACCCGGATGAACAGGTAGTGCTGATCACAACAGGAAGTCAGGGTGAATCCATGGCAGCTCTTTCCCGTATGGCTGCAAACATCCATAAGAAAATAGTGATCAAACCGAATGATACTATTATTTTCAGTTCCAATCCGATTCCGGGAAATGAGAAAGCGGTATCCAAGGTTATCAATGAGCTTTCCATGAAGGGTGCGAAGGTTATTTTCCAGGATGTCCATGTTTCCGGACATGCCTGCCAGGAAGAAATCAAGCTGATCTATTCTCTGGTAAAACCGAAATATGCAATCCCTGTTCATGGTGAATACAGACATCTGACCGCACAGAAAAATGTAGTTGAGGAACTTGGAATCCCCAAAGAGAATATCTTTGTCCTTGCATCCGGAAATATTCTGGAGCTTGACAGCCAGAGTGCACAAGTAACAGGCACTGTACACACAGGAGCAATCCTGGTAGACGGACTTGGTGTAGGAGATGTAGGAAATATCGTTCTTCGTGACCGTCAGCATCTTGCAGAAGATGGAATTATGATCGTTGTGGTTACGTTGGAACGCCACAGCAATGTGATTCTTGCAGGACCGGACATTGTTTCCAGAGGCTTCGTATATGTGAGGGAATCTGAGGATCTGATGGATGGTGCAAGAGAAGTGGTAGAGAATGCACTGGATTCTTGTCTGGAACGTAATATTACGGACTGGGGCAAGATCAAGACAGTTGTGAAGGATGCGCTCAGTGAATTTTTATGGAAACGTACCAAGAGAAGTCCTATGATCCTGCCTATTATCATGGAGGCATAAAATGGAACCAAATACAATAGAGGAAAGTATTAAAGGGCTTCTGGAGGCTATAAAGGAGAGCCCTGAATATCTGGAATTTCAGAAGCAGAGTGATATCCTGAAAAAGAAGCCCGAACTGAAGGCACGTGTGGATACATTCAGGCAGATAATTATAAAGTCCAGAATGAATGTGATTCCGATAATCTGTTTGAAGTTGTAGAGCAGATGGGAAAAGAATCCGCAGAGCTTCGCAGACACCCGGAAGTGAATGCGTATCTGGATGCGGAGCTTGCTTTGTGCAAAATGATGCAGAGAATCTGTATAAAACTGGGAGAAGGTATTGATATAGATGTCCCGGGAATGTGATCAGATAAACTGTAAAACAGTTATCCTGCTGTGAGCAGATAACTGAGCGGATGACTTTATCCGCCTGACATACAGAAAGGAAATAGCTTATGAGTGATACCAGGGAACGTGCAGGTGCAGCAGGTGTTGTTGTTGCAGGAACGTTTTTTAAGATCGTACTTTATATATGTGTGATAGTTTTACTTTTCTGGGTAGGAAAGGCTTCTTATCAGTTTGGACATGATGTCTTTAATCAGCAGGCCATGAGTCCCGGAGAAGGACAGGAAGTTACAGTGGTGATCAAGGAAGATACTTCCTTGTACAAGATTGCCAAAACTCTTCAGAAAAAGGTCTGGTCAAGAGTGCAACGGTATTTTATGTTCAGGAGAGACTGTCCACTTATCATGGAAAGCTTCAGGCCGGAACGTATCTGTTAAGTACAGCATATACACCTAATCGTATCATGGGAATTCTGGCAGGTGATGATGAACAGGAAGGGGTAAGTGATTCGTGATAGTTGACGAGCGGATGCGTACCTATATTAATTCACTGGATATGGGAAATACACCGTTTCTTGAAGAATTGGAGCAGTATGCCATCAGGGAACGGGTGCCGATCATCCGGAGAGAAATGCAGAGCTTTATAAAAATGTTTCTGGCTGTAAACCGGCCGAAGCGTATTCTGGAGGTGGGGACAGCCATTGGCTTCTCCACACTTCTTATGTGTGAATATGGTCCGGAGGATCTTGAAATCGTAACGATCGAGAATTATGAGAAGAGAATCCCAATCGCAAAAGAGAATTTCAGGAGAGCCGGACGGGAAGCGCAGATTACTCTGCTTGAGGGAGACGCAGGACAGATATTAAAAGAACTGGAAGATTCATTTGACATGATTTTTATGGATGCTGCAAAGGGACAGTATATCAACTGGCTTCCGGATGTGATGCGTCTTATGAAAAATGGCGGTGTTCTCATCTCTGACAATGTGCTTCAGGAGGGAGATATCATAGAGTCCCATTATCTGGTAGAGCGCAGAAACAGAACCATATATAAGAGAATGCGTGAGTATCTGTATGAACTGAAACATAATCCATCCCTGATAACTTCGATCATTCCCCTGGGAGACGGAGTTACAGTCAGTGTGAAACAGGAGTGAACAATATGAGAAAAATAGAATTGCTGGTTCCGGCTAGCAGTCTTGAGGTGTTGAAGATTGCTGTTATTTTCGGAGCAGATGCAGTATATATCGGTGGAGAAGCCTTTGGACTTCGTGCCAAAGCAAAGAACTTTTCCCATGAAGATATGAAGGAAGGAATCGCTTTTGCCCATGAACATGGAGTGAAAGTTTATGTGACTGTAAATATTCTGGCCCATAATTATGATCTGCCGGGTGTGAGGGAATATCTGACAGAACTGAAAGAACTGAAGCCGGATGCACTGATCATTGCAGACCCGGGAATCTATATGTATGCAAAGGAAATATGCCCGGAAATCGAACGCCATATCAGTACACAGGCAAACAATACTAACTATGAGACATATCGTTTCTGGTACAATCTGGGAGCAAAGCGTGTGGTAACAGCCAGAGAGCTTTCGCTTGCAGAGATTAAAGAGATCAGAGAGCATATTCCGGAGGATATGGAGATTGAAACATTCATCCATGGTGCTATGTGCATTTCTTATTCCGGAAGATGTCTGCTCAGTAATTATCTGGCAGGACGTGATGCCAACCAGGGAGCCTGTACCCATCCCTGCCGCTGGAAATATTCAATTGTTGAGGAGAAACGTCCGGGAGAATATATGCCGGTATTTGAAAATGAAAGAGGAACCTATATCTTTAATTCCAAGGATCTCTGCATGATCGAGCATATGGACGATATCATTAACAGCGGAATCGACAGTCTGAAGATAGAAGGCCGTATGAAAACCGCTCTTTATGTTGCAACAGTTGCCAGAACTTACCGCAAGGCAATAGACGACTATATGGAGAGCCCTGAGAAATATCAGGCAAATATGCATGGTACCAGGAACAGATTTCCAACTGTACCTACAGACAGTTTACAACCGGATTCTTCTATGGAAAACCGGATGAGAATACACAGATTTATGATAATAATACTTATCAGAAGGAATATACGTATCTGGGATTTGCTGAGGCAGTGGATGAACGGGGTTATGCGCAGATCACTCAGAGAAATAAATTCTCTGTAGGTGAGACAATTGAAATTATGAAACCGGACGGACAGAATGTAGCTGTCACTGTGAAGGGAATTTATGATGAGGAAGGCAATTCCATGGAGAGTGCGCCTCATGCACAGCAGAAGCTGTTTATCGATCTGGGAACCGAAATCCAGGTTTACGATCTGTTAAGAAGAGCAGAGTGATTGATAAACGCAGCCAACGTTAAATTTGTTGGCTGCGTTTACTGCATTTGCGGGAAAAGGCCTCGAAGCTTTTGCAGAGCAGTTTTTTCGATCCTGGAGACATAAGAGCGGCTGATACACAGTTTTCGGGCAATTTCCCGCTGAGTTTCTTCCTCCATGCCAAAGAGCCCATATCTGCAGCAGATCACCTGATATTCCTTATCTGACAGGACTTTTTTCAGAGAGCGTAGAAGATAGTCGGTATTTTCGCGGATATAGCAGTCTTCTACAATATCTACAGGTGCACTCTCGATCACATCTAACAGATTAATCTCATTTCCTTCTTTATCTGTTCCTATGGGTTCATATAGGGACACTTCTTTTGAATGCTTTTTCTTAGCACGAAAATACATCAGCAGTTCATTTTCTATACATCTGGCAGCATAGGTGGATAACCGGGAAGCCTTCTGGGGATTAAAGGTTGTGACAGCCTTGATCAGTCCAATGGTTCCAATAGAGATCAGATCATCTGTATCCTCACCGGTTCCCTGATATTTTTTGACCACATGTGCTACCAGCCGGAGATTATGCTCGATCAGGATATTCTTTGCCTGAGAATCACCCTCCTGATATTTTTGAAGATAATATTTTTCCTGGGATATGGACAAAGGTTTTTGAAAGGCCTTCAAATCGCTACCTCGAAGGGGATTTCTATATAGTTTATGTCCGGGACAGGGTGTTGGTGCTTTTCCAGAAAATTTTGAGCCTTTTTACAATTATTTTACCTGTTCTGTACAATTGTGTGATGGCAGAGTGTCTTTTTCTCTGATATGCTTAATAAAGCTGGTGATGAACAAGGATATGATTTTCGATGCTGATGGACAGGCTGCACAGACCGAATTGAAAGATCAGAGAAAAGGAGCAGTCAGATATATGATAAAAACCTATGTAATAGATACAAATGTACTGATTCAGGCACCGTATGCAATAAAAAGGCTTTGAGCCAAAGGGAGTGAAATATTTGAAATACAAGGAAATAGCAAATAACAAAGAAATTAATGCATATCTGCAGAAAGGTAATGCAAATCTGGGACAGCTGGGTTTTACAGATCATTCAAAGGCACACTGCGTGCAGGTTGCACATCAGGCAGGAAAGATACTGAAACGGCTGGGATATTCAGAACATGAAATTGAGCTGGCAAAGATTGCCGGCTATATGCATGATATTGGAAATGCCATTAACAGAACCCATCATGCAGAATATGGTGCACTGCTTGCAAATGATTTACTGAAAGAAACAGATATGTCTCTGGAAGACAGGATAACTGTAATAGCAGCCATCGGTAATCATGACGAATCAACAGGAAGCCCTGAGGATGTGGTTTCAGCGGCACTTATTATTGCAGATAAAACAGATGTAAGAAGAAGCCGTGTGCGCCAGAAAGAACAATCCGCTTACGATATCCATGACAGGGTAAATTATGCAGTTACAGACGCCAAGCTGAAAATCGCTGAAGACAAATCTGTCATTGCACTGAACCTACAGATTGATGAAAAAATCTGTTCCATGTATGATTATTTTGAGATTTTCCTTGAGCGTATGATGCTTTGCAGGAAAGCTGCGGAAATACTTGGAACAACTTTCAAGCTGACAGTAAATGGACGTAAGGTATTGTAGAATTACTATAATAAAAAGAATAAAGAAATTTATTGGAAGAGATGCTTGTAAAAAAGTATCTCTTTTTTGGATTGCTATAGTTGATTTTGCAGCGGATGTTTCAAATCTGCATTGAGAAATCAGAATGATTACAGTATAATGGATGAAGAATTTAACCGAACAAACTGCGGAGCAGTTATTCGGTGCAGAGCTACGCAGCGAAGCGGATGATTTTATCCGCCTGAATACAAATACAACAGGAGAGATACATGAAAATATATTTAGCCCCCCTTGAGGGAATCACAGGATATACATACAGAAGGGCACTTTACCAGTGCTTTGGAGGTTTTGATAAATATTTTATTCCTTTTATCCTTCCAAACCAGAAAGGACATCTCAGCACCAGAGAAAAGAAAGACATTATGCCTGAGAATAATGAGGGAATGTATGCAGTTCCCCAGATTCTCACAAAGAATGCAGAGGATTTTATCCAGACAGCGGAAACACTGCAGGAATACGGTTATGACGAAGTAAACCTGAACCTTGGCTGTCCGTCAAAGACTGTTGTGACAAAGGGAAGAGGCGCAGGATTTCTGGACAGACCGGATGAGCTGGATAAATTTCTGGATGAGATTTTCAGTAAATGTGATATGAAGATTTCCATTAAGACCCGTCTGGGGATGGATGATCCGGAAGAATTTGAGGATCTGCTGACGATTTACAAAAAATATCCACTGGAAGAGCTGATTGTTCACGCAAGAGTGCAGAAAGACTATTACAAAAATACGCCACGTCTGGAAACATTTGGGGAGGCAGTGGAGCGGGCCAAGAGCCCGGTTTGCTATAACGGAGATATCGTCACAGCAGAGGACTGTACCAGATTACAGGACATGTTTCCGACCCTGGACTGCATTATGACAGGCAGAGGAACACTGAAGAATCCTGCACTTGCCAGAGAGATCCGTGGCGGTGCACCTGCGTCAAAGGAAGAAATCCGCAGATTTCATGATATGATGTACAATGAATATTGTGAAGACCTGTCCGGAGACAGAAATATCCTGTTCCGTTAATGAAATGAATTAGTGTCTTATCTGGCACCTATGTTTACAAACAATAAAAAAATATGCCAAAAAGATTAAGAAGGCTGAGAAATGTGTGGTATATGAAAATGCAGTCAGAGAATTATTTGGCTGTGAACAGTTAATTGGAGAAGTGGAAAATGCGGATATGGAAAAAAATACTGGATTATTATAACAGCTGAAAGATATAGAACTCACAGTATTTCGATAAAAAGTAACTGATTAGTATCTTTAAGGTTGCAATATTTTTTATTAAGAAGGAGAAAAAAGAATCCTATGAAATCTCATGTATTTCAGATGAAATATTTCTTAGCAGGCATCTATATTATCTGTGTTATATTTACCTGCTTTAACGCCAGGTTTTATCATACGCCTCTGGCGAAGATATCTTCAGTAACAGAAAAGGAAACAATGAGCAGAAAAGGAACCAGGGATGCAGAAGAGTATTATTATACTCAGAAAATTACAGCGCGTATATTAAACGGTACCCATAAAGGGGAAGAGATTTCTATTTCTAATGAATATACATCGTCTCAGGTTCAGAATCAGAAATATCACAAAGGAGACACGGTCCTTTTAAGCGGTTCTAGGGAAAATCCAGGGAAATCCATACGTTCCATAAAGCGTGATGGTTATCTGGCATTGCTGGCAGGTGGTCTGTTTTTTCTTCTGATCTGTATTACAGGAAAACAGGGATTCTATACGATCATATCGCTGATATTGAACACAATTATATTCGCGTTTGGATTTCAGGCTTTTATGAAAGGGGAAAATATCTTAAATATCTGCAATGTAATTGCTTTTCTTTTTTCGATAACAACTCTGATCTGTCTGAATGGGATCCACAGAAAAACATGGGCTTCTGTTATTTCAACCATATGCGTACTGTTTCTGATCATGGCATTATTTGAATTTTCTATTCAGTTTTTTGGAGATTTGGATTATTCTAATCTGGAATATCTGGGGAGTATGAGTAATTCCGCTGATATATTCTGGACAGATATTATGCTGACAGGACTTGGAGCTATCATGGATGTAGCTGTAACTATTAGTGCTGCAACAGGGGAAATTGTCCGGAAAAATCCAGATGTTTCTCTGAGAAAATTAATACATTCAGGACGGGAAATCGGATATGATATTATGGGAACCATGATAAATGTGTTACTTTTTGTTCTGGCAAGCGGCATGATTCCTATGTTTATCCTGAAAATGAACAATGAGATCAGGTTTATAACGATCATACGATATCATATTCCATATGATATCTGTCGTTTTCTGATTGAAAGTATAGGAATTGTACTGGCAATCCCTGTATCTGTTTTTATTTCTTCTATTATCATGAAACTACCATTTCTGAAAAGGAGCGACAAAAAATGATAATTTTTCTTGCACTGGTGTTGATTATTTTAATGATTCTGATTGGTGGGGAGCGCGGAGCAGTTTCTCTTATGACATTGGCCGGTAATATTGTAATTCTGTTTATTTCGATTCTTCTGATGTCCATTGGTTTCCCGGCTCTGCTTCTGATATTGGCAGCAGGGGCAGGAGTCTGCTATAATTCCCTGTTCTACCAGAATGGAAACAATTCAAAGACACGGGCGGCTTTTCTGGCTACCTTGCTTGTAATGCTGCTTTTATTTATTCCGATTTATCTTATTATATGGAGATCAGGAAGCTATGGACTGAATGAGCTTCAGCTTTCAGAAGATGATTTTATGTATTATTACAGTACGGATATCCATATTAATATGCTTCATGTGGCAGTTTTTGTAACTGTTTTCAGTACTCTTGGAGCGGTTATTGATACTGCTTTATCTGTAACTTCTTCTGTATATGAAGTCTGGACACATAAAAACAGCCTGACAGCGAAAGAACTTATTTCTTCCGGCTATCAGGTTGGAAAAGAAATTATAGGAACAACTGTAAATACGCTGCTTTTTGCTTATCTTGGAGGCTCTATTCTGTTATTTGCCTATGTTCAGACACAGCAATATAACCTGGAAATTATTCTCAATTCCAAATTTCTTTTTCAAGATGTTGCAATCATGCTGTCTGGGGCGATTGCCTGCCTTTTTACAGTACCGGTATCAATCAGATGTGTGATCCGCCAGATCCATCATGCTGCATCTGAAACAGATCACAGCTGATCGGATTTGTTTTCACAGTCTTTGCAGATTCCATGAAGCATATCTCCGCTGCACTGCAGACGGAATCCATGATCCCGGAACAGATGCTCTTTTAATTCATCCATAAAGTTACAGTCAAGATGTACAACCTTGCCGCATCTGATACATTTCAGATGCAGGTGGTCTGTACATTTTTTTTCTTCTCCTGCGAACTGAAACACTGCTTTGTCAGAATTCAGATCCGGGTATTTAATTACAACGTGTTCCGCGCAAAGCTTATCCAGATAGCGGTAGACAGTTGTTGCGTGCTATTTTGATAAACGCAAACAGTTTGCACTTATATTAAATGGATCAGATCGCCCACTAAAAAGATTTTTCAGGCACATCGGGGTGTGCAGAAAGGACTTTATTATGAAAAAAATTATTTACCATAACAGCACTTGCAGCTGCAACAGCTCTCAGCTTTGGAGCACTGAATCTTGCATATGCAGCAGAAACAGAGAATACTTCTTCTGACAAAAAACTGAACGTTATGGCCAGCTTTTATCCTATGTATGATTTTGCAGTAAAAGTAGGCGGTGATTGTCTCATGCTTATCTGGCAGCATTTTGGTAAAAAAGAAGTTTACTACATTATATCGGCCGGTCTGGGTGAGGATATTATTGAAAGATCACTTGGTGATATGGATGGTTTTGTAGAACATCTGGAAGAATACAGGATCGCAGGAAAGAATTACCGGACTCATATAAGCTTATGGGATACCCTTGAATGAAACAACGCTATCTTTTTGCGTTCCGACAAAAGTGCCGTTGTGGCAGATTGCAGCAAGATTTGAATCATATTCATCAGTGATTTCAGAATTTTTCATTATTAAATACATATATTTATAATTAAGAGCGTTACAATGCCGGTACCTTGAGAACATTGGAGGCTGCAATTATGAGGGCTTTTGATAGAAAAAAGTCTTTTAATATATCCTGATCAATGATATAATATTCTAAAATGTTGACAAATGGACATTTTTACTTTCTAAAATGTTGACATACAGATATTTTTGCTTTCTAAAATGTTGACAATAAAAGAAAAATAGTAATTAAAAATGTTACAAAGTTGTTCTTGATAAAAATATTGTTTGGTAACAGGAGGTGTTTTATGTTAAAAAGAAAAGTGACGCATTACATAAAAAAATGGGTAGATTCAAAAAACAAAAAATGTCTTGTAATTCAGGGAGCCAGACAAACAGGAAAAACATATATAGTTGAAAGATTTGCAGAAGAGAACTATGAAGAAATTGTTGAAATTAATTTTAAACAGATACCTTCTGCGATGGATATTTTTTCCGGTGATCTAACAGTAGATAATATGGTTATGGCTATGCGGTTTCGTTTTCCTGAAAAGAAGATTATTCCAGGAAAGACTATGATTTTTCTGGATGAGATCCAGGAGTGTCAGGAAGCAATAACTTCTCTTAAGTTTTGGGCATTAGATAATAGATTTGATGTTATTGCATCAGGATCACTTTTAGGAATTGATTATAAACGTGCTTCTTCTTACCCTGTTGGGTATGTTGATTATCTGAAAATGTATGGAATAGATTTTGAGGAGTTTCTTTGGGGAATGGGAATCTCTGAGGATATGATAATGAATCTCTGTGGATATCTTGGTTCAAAAGCTGCTATTCCAGAGGCAATTCATTCTCAGATGATGAAATATTTTAGGCAGTATGTCGCTATAGGGGGTATGCCGGAAGCAGTTCAGAAGTATATAGATACAAAAGACTTCAGGGAGGTTGACCGGATTCAGAGAAGTCTGTTACAGGGATATCAGTATGATATAGCCCATTATGCTACAGCTGAAGAAAAAGTAAAAGCGGAGAAGTGCTACCTTTCTCTTGCGAAACAGTTATTGGATAAAGAGAATCATAAATTTCAATATAAAGAAGTTGAGCATGGAGGCAGGGCACAGAAGTATTTTTCTAGTATCGAGTGGTTACTTCGTGCAGATATGTTGTATTTGTGTAAACTTGTAACAGATATAAGATTTGATCTGGATGATTATGCAAGAGATGATTTTTTCAGAGCTTATACAACGGACTTGTCTCTGTTGATGGCGATGAAAGATTTTTCCTTGAAGCAGCATATTATAGAAAATACCTTAGCAGGAAATTCCAAAGGAGGAATATTTGAATGTGCTGTAGCAGATGCTCTTTATAAGAAGGGATATCAGTTATATTTCTATAAAAATGAGACAACGAAAAAAGAAATTGATGTAATCATTCAAAAAGATGGAAAAGTAGTTCCTATTGAGGTCAAGAGTGGAAATACACGTGCAAATTCACTAAAGTCGATCATGAAAAATAATAAAGATATAAGCTATGGATATAAATTCATAGATGGGAATGTAGGAACCAGCGAAGAGGGAATAATCACATTACCGCTCTATATGATCGCTTTCTTTGATAAAGTATCAGAATAACTGTAGACAAAAACGGAACAGACCCAGACCGAAAAAGCTCTTGCATTGATAGATACTTTTGCAACTGGAGATATCGATACTGCTAAAGAATTGCTTGCAGGAGATTATATTCAGCACAACTTTGCCTACGGTACTGGAAGAATTAAAGTTCAAGTGAATCTTCTGCATTTACCCACATCTGTAAATTTCCATCAAAATATAACAGTTATTAAATGAGTAAATCAGAATATTGTTTTCTTTGACTTGACTATATCGATAGCGAGGAATGCTTCTTGCCATATAGTTTTTGTATATTTTCTGGAAGCTTGTCAGGTAACATGGCATTTATAGCATCTTATCATCTTTCATTGCTGTTTCATAATACCAGCATTTGGATTTTAAAAGGGAGTAGAGTTTTTTTGAAGTTCTTGGATTTCAGTTTCAACGGCTGATTTTCGGGCTTCAAATAATTCTTTTCCTTTTTTCATAGCTGGAGTTGCCTTCAGATACCCAGATAAAAAATTGCTTTATATCTTTGATCCCAAGCCCTGATTTCTTCAGGCATTCAATAATACGAAGCACTTCCAATTCATTATCGCTGAAATAATGGATGTTTCCCTTACGTTCCGGATTAGGGAAAAAGCCTACAATGGCCTGCAATGGAAGGATCACAAACGCTAAGGCAGCTAAGGCGACTTATATTTGTATTAGTACATTACATAAAAATATGCATATACACATAAAATAGGAATGAATATTGAAACGTATCTTGTTTTATGATAGAATATCATTACTAAAAAAAGTGCAGATGCACAGAAACGGGGAGAGTGATGATGGAGATTAAAAGAGACGCTTACCTGCAGCAGTTGATTGAGCGAAAAGATAATGGAATGATAAAGGTAATCACCGGCATTCGTAGATGCGGAAAATCCTTTTTGCTGTTTACCATCTTTAAGAGATATTTACTGGAGAATGGCATTGGCTCTGATCATATTATTGAAATTGCATTGGACGGTATAGAGAATGAGGAATTAAGAGATCCCAAGATGTGTTTTAAGTATATCAAGGATGCTGTGAAAGATGATGGGAAGTATTATCTTCTTCTGGATGAAGTACAGTTCATGCCCCGATTTGAGGAAGTTCTGAACAGTTTGCTACGCATGAGCAACATTGATGTGTATGTCACCGGAAGTAATTCCAGGTTCCTGTCCAGTGACATTGTGACCGAGTTCCGTGGCAGAGGTGATGAAATCAGAATCTATCCTCTCTCCTTTGCTGAGTTTTATTCTGTCTATGACGGTGATTATGATGATGCCTGGGATGACTACATGATCTACGGAGGATTGCCGCAGGTTGTTGGTTTCCAGAGTGAACGACAGAAAGCAGACTATCTGAAGAACATTTTTGCTAATGTTTATCTGAAGGATGTTATAGAAAGAAATAAAATTCAAAATGTGGATGAAATTGGTATTCTGGTTGATGTGCTTGCATCTGCAATCGGCGCACCGACCAACCCTTCAAAGATTGCGAATACCTTTGCCAGTCAGCGTCAGATGACTTATACCAATAAAACTATCTCAAACCATATTGACTATTTGGCAGATGCGTTTTTGATTTCCAAGGCAAGCCGTTACGACATTAAGGGACGAAAATATATCGGTGCAAATCTGAAATACTATTTCACTGATCTGGGACTGAGAAATGCTCGCTTGAATTTTAGACAGCAGGAGCCTACTCATATCATGGAGAACATTGTTTATAACGAGCTGCTGATCCGTGGCTACAATGTTGACGTGGGCGTTGTGCAGATCTTTGATAAAGATAAAGAGGGTAAGCGTATCCGTAAGCAGTTGGAAGTTGACTTTGTGGTTAACCAAGGTAATCAGAGGTACTATATTCAGGTTGCATATGACATGACTTCGGAAGAAAAGCAGACTCAGGAGTTCAACTCTTTGCGTAATATTCCAGACTCTTTCAAAAAGATGGTCATTGTAAATGGCAGCAAGAAACCTTGGAGAAATGACGAGGGATTTGTCATCATGGGAATGAAGTATTTCCTTTTGAATGCAGATAGTTTAGAGTTCTGACATTGGTTATAGATAAGAAAAGAATCTTTAAAATGCTGAAAAATTGAGAGTTGGAGTAAAGCTTATGGAAAACAAACTTCAAGTTTTAATTTGATTAGGAAATTTGAGGAGTTATGACATTTTGTAAAGAAGGGTTCATGATAAATGAAAACGTGA
>ENA-OQBT01000867-OQBT01000867.1-human-gut-metagenome-genome-assembly--contig:-NODE-867-length-15492-cov-2.599089_pt1 | contig 15492 bp, 19 predicted proteins | sample MGYA00242749_ERZ504557 | MGnify/ENA primary metagenome ERZ504557 (study PRJEB26092, sample SAMD00036243) | human gut metagenome | host: Homo sapiens | study: EMG produced TPA metagenomics assembly of... | reverse complement strand
TTTATACGGCTGCTGCCCGGCTGTGGACTTTCTTCCGCACAATCAGATAGCAGATCACCTGCATGATAATCGTGATGATCCACGATCCCGGATACGAAATGAACAGCACATACAGCGAGCGGTGCTGCGGGAAAATGCCGAAGATCCACACGATTCGCGTTCCGACCGTTCCGATGACGGACAGAATCATCGGCACCGCCGAGCATCCCATACCGCGCAGGGCTCCCGGGAAGAGGTCCATGATGCCGCAGAGGAAATACGGAACCGTCGTGATCGACAGAATTTCCATACCGCAGCGGATAACCTCCGGGTCCCCGGTGTAAATCTGCAGGATTTCCGTACCGAACAGATACGCGCCGCCACCCATCACCAGTGCCATGCCGCTGGAGAGAATCAGGCAGTCGATCAGCACCTTATCCATTCGTTTGTATTTTCCGACACCGTAGTTCTGGCTTGTGAAGCTCATGCACGCCTGGGTGACGGAGTTGACTGAGGTGTATAAAAATCCCAGCACATTGTTGGCCGCCGTGTAGCCTGCCATTGCAATCGAACCGAAGGAATTGACGGATGACTGCAGCAGCACGTTCGAGAAGTTGATGACGGTACTCTGAATACCCGCCGGGATGCCGACCTGGAAAATCGGGATGATGTAATCCTTTTTCAGGCACAGCTTCGAAAACCGGAGCTGATAACTTCCCTCGCTCTTATAGAGGCACCGCAGAACCAGCACGCAGGAGATCGCCTGCGAAACCACCGTTGCAATCGCCACACCTGCCACGTCGAGACTGAACACGATCACGAGGAACATATTCAGACCAGCGTTGATCACACCCGATACAATCAGGAAATACAGCGGCCGCTTCGTGTCGCCGACGGCACGCAGAATCGCCGCACCGTAGTTGTACAGCATGAAAAACGGCATTCCCATAAAGTAAATTCTCATATACAATGCCGACTGATCAATGACATCCGCCGGTGTATCCATCAGCTCCAGCGCGCCTTTTGCAAAAAATACGCCCACAAACGCCATCACAACGCCGCTGATCAGCGCCAGCATGATCGATGTATGTACCGTTTCCGACATCTCCCGGTCGCGCCCCGCTGCATAATACCGCGCCGCAAGCACATTCGCACCGAGCGAGATTCCCATAAACAGGTTGATGAACACGTTGATGAGTGCCGTTGTCGATCCGACAGCCGCAAGCGCCTGGCTTCCGCTGAACCGTCCGACGACGATGATATCCACCGCGTTGAACATCAGCTGCAGAATGCCGGACACCATCAGCGGCAGCGAAAAGGAAATCAGCTTGTCCATAATCGTGCCGTTGCACATGTCGATTTCATATTTGTTCTTTTTCAAAAATACTCCTCCTTCTTTTGTAGCAGATATGCAGTCTTACACCGCAGACATATACAGAAATGATACCACTTTTTTCCGGTTCTGCACAGAGACTTTCCATAATTTATTGACTTCTGTAAAGTCCACAGGTAAAATAAATACAATTACAGTTTTTCTGTATATAAATCAAGGACAGGAGAGAACCTATGAAAAAAATATGGATTACAGGTGCCGAAGGCCACATCGGTACTGCCCTTCTGGAACTGCTGGAGGGTGTGGAATATCAGCTTCTTCCAACGGATATTCACGAGGTTGATATTACCAAAATCGATGAAGTCACACAGTTCGTTTATGTCAACCGTCCCGACGTTATCATCAACTGCGCCGGTATGACCGACGTTGCCGAGTGTGAAAAAAACATCGACGAAGCCTATCGTGTCAATGCCATCGGTGTGCGCAACGTAGCGCTTGCCGCCAATGATATCGACGCAAAGGTTATTCAGATCTCAACGGATGACGTCTTCGACAAGGAATCCCGCATCCCGTACAACGAGTTTGATACCGTACATCCGCGTACGATCTACGGAAAATCAAAAGAGGCCGGAGAGAAAATCCTGACACAGCTTTTGAACCGCTTTGTCATCATCCGAAGCTCCTGGATTTACGGGATCGGCCGCGATTTTGTGGACGAAGTACTCCGTAATGCGGCAAAGGGCGGCACGATGGAGGTTCCAAACAACCAGTATGCGGCTCCGACCAGTGCTTTTGAGCTTGCGCGCGTGATCTGCCACTTTATCGACAACGAGGAGTATGGTCTGTACCACGTTGTCTGCCCCGGAAGCTGCAGCCGCTATGAGTTTGCAAGAACCATCCTCGAGTATACCGGAAAAACCGGTGACCTTGATCTCTACCCGGTTGTCGCACGCGATGATGTCCGCCCGACCTATTCTGTTCTGGACAACATGATGCTCCGCCTGACCGGTATTCCTGAGCCGCCCGACTGGAAAACGGCACTGAAAGAATATCTCGAAGAAACCGGAGGAATCGAATAATGGTCCGAAACAGAAAAGAAACAACGGAAAAGTCAAAAAAGAAGCTCGGGCTTTCCACCCAGATTTTTATTGCCCTGCTGGCCGGTGCGCTGCTCGGCGTGGTGATTCACTATTGGATCCCGTCCAGCTATATCAAGGACACCGTCATCGTAGAAGGTGTGCTGTATGTCATCGGACAGGGCTTTATCCGCCTGATGCAGATGCTTGTCGTACCGCTTGTCTTCTGCTCCCTCGTCTGCGGAAGTATGTCCATCGGAGACAGCAAAACCCTCGGAAAGGTCGGCGTAAAAACGATCGGCTTTTACCTTGTTACCACAGCACTTGCCGTCTGCATCGCACTTGGAACCGCCTTGCTCATTCACCCGGGGCTCGGACTTAACATGAGTGCGGTTCAGAAAGCCGACCTGTCCTCGACAGCAGCAGATTCCAGCGTCAGCCTGGTGGATACACTGCTCAACATCATCCCGAAGAACCCGATTGGTTCCATGGCAAACGGCGATATGCTTCCCATCATCGTATTCGCCCTGTTTGTCGGCGTAATGCTGGCAAAGCTCGGAAACCGCGCTTCGGTCGTTTCCAACTTTATCAGCCAGTTTAACGATGTCATGATGGAAATGACCATGACGGTCATGAAGGTGGCTCCGGTCGGCGTTTTCTGTCTGATTGCACGTACCTTTGCAACGGTCGGCTTTTCTGCGTTCGCACCGATGCTGAAATACATGGGAAATGTAACACTGGCGCTGGCACTGCAGTGCTTCGTCATTTATCAGGTTCTTCTGTTCGTATTCACACGGCTGAATCCGATTAAATTCGTGAAAAAATTCCTTCCGGTTATGGGATTTGCATTTTCCACCGCAACCTCCAACGCGACAATCCCGATGTCGATTGATACACTGAACAAAAAGATGGGTGTCTCGAAGCAGATTTCTTCGTTCACCATTCCGCTCGGCGCAACCATCAACATGGATGGTACCTCCATTATGCAGGGTGTCGCTGTCATCTTCATCGCAGAGGCGTACGGTATTCATCTGACCCCGGCAAACCTCGCAACGGTTGTTGTTACCGCAACACTGGCTTCCATCGGTACCGCCGGTATCCCAAGCGTCGGCCTTGTCACCCTGGCTATGGTACTGAATTCCGTCGGACTGCAACGGAGGGTATCGCTCTTATCATGGGTATCGACCGTATTCTCGATATGCTGCGTACCGCAGTCAACATCACAGGCGATGCTGTCTGCACAACGATTGTCAGCCATCAGGAAAAGGCGCTCAACCGCGAAGTATTCAATCGCGATTAACTGCAATAAACTGCTTGCGAAAAGCCTTTTTCAGACACGCTCTAAGGCTAAGAAAACGCGTTCCCGTTTTCGGAAACCCCTGTGGTTTCCGGCGGGAACGCGTTTTTCTTATCTTATTTTTCTGTTACAGTTCAAATGCCTGGCGGATGCTGTCGTAATGCAGGAATTTACCTTCTGCGGCGTACCCTTTGATTTCGTCCAACGCAGCAAAACGGTAGCCGTCTGTTTCTTCCTCCTGAAGATGGAGATCTTCGTCTTTGACATCCATCACGAAACGATAGACATCGACAAAGTAATTGTCTCCCTCATCCGGGTTGATGCGCCGGTAGGTAAAGAGATAACCGCCGTCAGCCTTGCTCACATCGAGTCCGGTTTCCTCTCTGACCTCACGGCGCACGGCCTCCCAGGAGCTCTCTCCTGCCTGTGCCGCGCCGCCGGAAACTCCCACCAGCCCGGTGCCCAGGCTTTCGTCATGACACGTTTTGTGATAAGAAAGGTCCCATCCGGTCTTGCGATTACGCCGAGTACGGTCAGGTGAAACTCGCCCGGCTTCATATGCCAGTCATTCCGTCTCATCGTACGGCCGGTCGGCTGTTTATTTTCATCATAGATATCCCAGAGTTCCATATCGTGTTTTCTCCTGTCGAACTTCTTCCGAGCCCCATCGCGATTTTTCTTCCCTGTCGCATGGTTCTGAATCATTACAGATACTGTTTAATCTCTTCCATTACATTTTCCAGCGGAATCTGTGTTTTCAGAGTCTTATCGCGGGATGCAACCTCGACAACGCCCTGTTTCATGTTTTTCGGGCTTACGATGATGCGCAGCGGAATGCCGAGCAGGTCGCATCGGCAAACATTACGCCGGCTCTGACGCTTCTGTCGTCGTAGATCACTTCGATGCCTGCGTTCTGCAGATCCTCGTACAACTTGTCCGCATATGCTCTGACTTCCTCGTCATCGACGCGGACTGCACAGAGGTGTACCTGCCACGGAGCGATAGCTTTCGGCCAGATCGGGCCGTACTCATCGTGATGTGCCTCGCAGACCGATGCTGCCAGACGGCCGACACCGATACCGTAGCATCCCATGATCGGGGTCTTGCTCTCGCCATTTGCATCGACATAGGTCATATTCATGGATTTTGTATATTTGGTTCCAAGCTGGAAGATATTTCCGACCTCGATACCTCTGGAGATCTTCACGGTCTTTTTGCCGCATTTCGGGCAGATGCCGCCCTCCTGGATTTTTGCAAAATCGTGATACTCGGCATTCGGAACGTCGCGCTCCATGTCGAGTCCTTTGTAATGATGCTCTGCCTCGTTGGCTCCGCAGGAAAGGTTGTTTCTTCCCTCGAGGGATTTATCATAGAGAACAACGGCATCTCCGTTCACCTTCAGGTTCACCGGTCCGATATAGCCTGCGTTCAGTCCGCATTCTTCGGTGATCACGGCTGCGTGAACCTGCTCGCCGAGGAAGTTGACCAGCTTCGTCTCGTTGACTTCGAGATCGCCGCGGATGAAAAGGACAACGTATTTATCATCGACATTCTGCTGATAAACAACGGCTTTGCAGGAGTTCTTTGTCTCGTCTCCGAAGAAATTGCAGACGTCTTCAATGGTGTGGACGTTCGGTGTATAAACCTTTTCGAGTGCAGCGGATTCTGCGTCTCTTGCGATGTCGGAAATATTCTCAGCTGCCTCCATGTTGGCTCTGTAATCGCAGGAATCACACAGAACGATGGAATCCTCTCCGACCGGAGTCAGAAGCATGAACTCATGGGAGATGTTGCCGCCCATCATACCGGAATCGGATTTGACAGATACCACCTCCGGCACGCCGACACGCTCGAAGATACGCTCGTATGCTGCGTGGCATTTCTCGTAATACTGCTCCAGATCTTCCTGGCTGGTATGGAAGGAGTAAGCATCCTTCATCGTAAACTCACGCACACGGATCAGGCCGGCTCTCGGACGGGCCTCATCACGGAATTTTGTCTGGATCTGATAGATCATAAACGGATATTTGGTGTAGCTCTGTGCATACTCGCGAACGAGATGTACGGCTGCCTCCTCGTGGGTCATGCCGAGTACCATTTTGGCATTGTTGCGATCGGTGAAACGCAGCAGCTCATCGCCGATGCTATCGTAACGGCCGGACTCATCCCACAGAGAAGCCGGCATGACAACCGGGAACTGCACTTCCTGGCCGTCGATTTTGTCCATCTCCTCGCGCAGGATCTGCTCGATTTTGCGCACAATGCGGCGCAGCGGCAGATAGGAAGAATAGATTCCGTTTGCCATATATTTGATGTATCCGCCTTTTACCATAATAGCATGGCTGTCGATGACACAGTCAGCAGGTCTTTCTTTGAAGCGCTCTCCTACTAATTTTTCAAGTTTCATTTTCTGATTTCCTCCTTATTCTTTGGGTTTTCAACATCTGAAGTCTTCCAGACGCGAGAACATTCCAGCCTGTCCGATTTTAAGCTTTTAGTCAACATTTTACGCATCTAACTCATCACTGAAGTAACGAGAATGCGATGCTTCATTTTCAAACAGAAAAAAGCCCTAAACCGCAAGCTGCAGTTTAGGGCGAATTTTTTTATCCGCGGTACCACCTAAATTCAGGAAAACTCCTGCACTCTGACACAGAGCATTTGTACCCCACGATTTTTGTATTTTGTAATACGCGTGATCTCTGCTCTCTGTACCTTCTCTGTAACGGGAGATCCCGGTGCAGCCTACGAAATAAATTTTCCCTGATGGATTTTCTTCTCTTCGGTGCACAGCTCCAAGACCGGTTCACGATAGATTCTGCAAAAAGCTTTCACCTGCCGCTTTCTCTCTGAATGCGCTCTGTCGCTACTGTTTCTTTTCTTCGCTTTTTCACTGCACTGATTGTAGCAGAAACCGGAAAAGAATGCAAGCCCGTTCCTTCTGCTTTTTCTGCATAAACGCCCGCCCAGGTTACAGGCCTTCCCGATACATTCTGCTGATTGCCGCCTGGGCTTCCTCAGACTGTTTTTTCTCAACCCATGCTTTGCGGTCACTCAAAATAGCCAGCATCTCATCGACAACGTCCTCGGCGCGCGGGCTTGTAACGCGGTAGAGATAGCCGAGCATCCGCGTGGCGGTAAAGTCCGTGTTCATCTGGCAGTATGCAATTTCCCGGCAGAAGTCGTCCGGGTAACCGTTGTGTTTTAACGCACGGTACAATTCGTCATTTCTCGTTTCTGGCATTGCCTGTCTCCCTTTTTCCTTTAAACATTTACGTTTCCGCTGTTCAGGCCTTCCGTCTTTTCCTCAAGTGGCAGCCAGTCCAGTGCCTTTTTGATCCATTCATCCCAGAAATCCCATTCATGGCCACCCTTGCTCTCATAGTAGACAATGTCCATGCCGCTCTCTTCCATCCGTTTATGGTAGAGACGGTTTACTTCCAGAAGTCCGTCCTCTGTTCCGCACGCCTGGAATACGGTCGGCACATTGACAGACGGATCTTTTTTCCGTGCTTCCTTTAACTGCTCGATAAGAACAGCCGGGTTTTTGTCACTCTTTGCTGCTTCGACCAGATTTCCGAAATAACCTTCTTCATGTGCAAAGCTGTCCGCTCTGCTCTCTTCCGGATTTTCCAGCACATGAAGTGCACCGGACAGACAGATCACAGCCCCGAAGGTATCGTGATATTTCAGGCCATTTCTGAGTGCGCCAAAACCACCCATGGAAAGACCTCCGATAAAGGTGTCTTCTCTTTTTCTGGACAGTGGAAACATTTTTCTTGTAATCTCAACCAGTTCTTCTCCGATAAACTGTCCGTGCATGGCACCGATGGACGGCTGATCCACATAAAACGCATTCTCGCCGGCCGGCATGACAACGGCAAGGTTTTTCTCCTCTGCCCATCTTTGGATTCTGGTTCCATGAACCCAGTCTGTCTCATTCCCAAAAATGCCATGCAGCAAATACAGCGTTTTAAACGGTTTTTCCTCGCGCTCCGGCTGCCCAAAGGTAAATTTGTCGACCGGCAGAATAACCTGCAGCGGTACGGTGCGCATTAAAGTTTTTGACATGAAGCTTACCTGAATAAATGCCATAATAAAAATCCCCCTGTGGATATATATTTTTCTTTATTTTACGCCTTATTTCCGCATTTCGTCAACGTGGAGTTTTGCGTTCCTCCGGTTCCGGCTTGCACCCCGAAGCAATTCACGATATAATCATGTTTATAGCAATCCCAGAAAATAATGCAAAAAATTCAGCACTGCAGAACGTGAATTACTGCGTCACGGATTTTCGTCGTACCCCGGTACGCCTTCAAATCCGTTCCTTGTAATTCGCGCCCTGCAGCACTGCCTTTTTTGCGTTATTTTCTGGTCTTGCTGTAGTTTGAATTTTTTCTGTGACAAGATAAGGAGATTTTCTATTATGATAAAGTTGATTGCAACCGATGTCGATGGAACGCTCGTCAAAGACGGCACACTTCTGATCGACCCGGAATATATGACTGTTGTTTCCAGGCTTGTCGACCAGGGCATCCATTTTGTTGTCTGTTCCGGCCGCCAGTTTCCAGTGAACAGAAGCTTTTCGCTCCGATCAAGGACCGCCTGCTCTACATCTCCGATGGCGGAACTGTCGTGCGCACACCGGAAAAGATTCTGAAAACATATCCGATGGAAACGGCACTCTGGAAATCCATGTGCCGCATGGTACACGACGAACTTCCGTCCTGCGACTGCTTTGCCGCCACCCCGGACTACTGCCTCGCCGAAGATGCCGGAAGCCGCATGTTTCACTGGCTCCGCGACTCCTACGGCTTCGATGTCCGCGAAGTACCGGATCTATCGAAGGTAGAAAACGAGGACATTATCAAATTCACAATCTACCATCCAACCTCCTGTGAAGAGCTTTGCTCCCCAAATTTCATCCCGGCGTGGAATCATCAGGCAAAACTCGCTGTCGCCGGTAAGGAATGGTTGGACTGCAACGCCCGCGGCGTCAGCAAATGGACCGGTCTCTCATTTCTGATGAACTACTTTGGCCTTACCCCAGACGAAGTCTGCTGCTTCGGCGACAACCTGAACGACATCGAGATGCTTCAGAACGCTGGCGAAAGCTACGCCGTCTCCAACGCCCGAGCGGAAGTCATCGCCTCAGCAAAACACACCTGCCCGCCGTACTGGGAGAACGGGGTGCTGCAGGTTTTGAAAACGTTTTTGAAGGAAACGACAAACCCGTTTTGAATCAAAAAATCCAGGCATCCTATACGGATGCTGGATTTTTAATTCTCTGTTTCTTTACAGTACCCCATGCGGCGCAATGCCGATCGCAAATTCGACTGCAATCGCTACCAGGACTACCAGCAGCGAAATGATGAATCCGTGCAGCATCGGCTTTGCGCCGGAGCGCAGAGGGATTTGAAATCGGTGTTCAGGCCGATGGCCGCAAGGGCGGCCACCATCAGAAATTTGCTGATGGTTTTTAATGCGGCTGCTGTGCCTGCCGGGATAAGACCTAAGGAGGTCAGTGCTGACATGGCGAGAAAACCTAAGATAAACCATGGAAAAATGGATTTGATGCTTACCTTTACGGCGGTTCCTTCTGCTGCCTGCGCCTTCCGTTTCAGATGTACGTTGATGGCGGCGAATGCCAGAACAGCCGGAATGATGGCGAGGGTCCGTGTCAGTTTTACCATGGTTGCGAAATCACCGGCAGCCTCGCTGAATGCGTAACCGGTGACAACGACGCTTGAGGTATCGTTGACCGCAGTTCCGGCCCAGAGGCCAAACGCGGCATCTGAAAGGCCCATCCAGTGACCGAGGATCGGGAATACGACAATCATGACCGTATCAAATAAAAACGTTGCGGAGAGGCCATAGGCAATGTCCATATCGGTTGCCTCGATGACCGGCGCGATTGCCGCGATCGCGGAACCGCCGCAGATACCCGTGCCGGCGTTGATGAGGCTGCTCGTCTTCCAGTTCAGTCCAAGTGCTTTTCCGATCAGTGCGCCGAGGCCAAAGCACGTTGCCAGGGTAAATACCATAACCGTCAGGGAAAATCTTCCGACCGTCAGCACCGTGCGGATATTCAGGCTCGCACCGAGCAGAATAATCGCAAATTTCAGGATCTTCTTCGATGTAAATTTAATTCCCGGCGCTGTCACGCTGTTCGGCTTGTAAAAGGCATTCACAATCATACCGATAAACATGGCGATGACCGATGCCCCGATAAAGTGCAGTCCGGCGCTCTCCTCCAGGCTTTCCAGGAATTTCGCCGCAGCGGCAATCACCAGCGCAATCGCCGCTCCGGGAATCAGTTTCTTTGCGTTTTTCATAATAATAACTTCCTCCAGATGTATCGTTTTTTCTTTCTCTCTCCCCAAAACATTCCGTATTTTTCATCACGTCTGATGCTGCCACTTCCCGCTTCGATAGCGAAGGACAAAGAAAATGGCACGAACAACCCAGTCCATCGTCATGGCGACCCAGACACCGAAGACGCCGAATCCCATACGCACACCGAGCACATAGCTCATGCCGATTCTGCAGATCCACATGGAAAGAATCGAGAGAATCATGCAAAATGCCACATCATTGGACGCGCGGAGTACATTCGGCAGATTGAAGCAATTGGCCAGATTATCATACAGCAGATGCCGTGGTAAACGATGATATCTTCCGTCATGGCTGTTGCCTCCGCAGACAGACTGTAAACGTGAAGCACCGCCGGAAGTGCCGCGATGACACCGAGACAGCAGACGATCATCAGGCCATAAATGATGATGTGCAGCTTTTTCGCATAGTATTTTACCTGCTCATAGTCTCCCGCTCCCGCGCACTGTGCGCTTACGGTCAGCACTGCATTTCCGATCGCCATACCGGGCAGTGTCTGGAAGACAGCAATCGTGTTGGACACCGCATTTGCCGCGATCGACGCTGTTCCGAACTGTGTGATCATACTTAAGACCATAATTTTGCCGAGCTGGAACATACTGTTCTCGAGGCCGTTCGGAATGCCGATGCCAAGGATTTTTTTCAGCATATGGAAATCCGGTTTTACTTTCACCGGATAAGAGCACCGCACCAGATACCGCTTATTATGTACGAGAACAAATGCTGCCACAGCTGCATACATACGTGAAAGCAGCGTTGGAATCGCAACGCCGTCCACGCCGAATTTCAGCGCATAGACCAGAAGCGCATTTCCCGAAATATTGATCAGGTTCATGACGATGGATATTTTCATCGGCGTTTTCGAATCACCCTGCGCGCGGAAAATGGCCGCACAACCGTTGTAAACCGCCAGAAACGGAATGGAAGCCGCTACGATCATCAGATAAATATTGCAGTTTCTTTCTACCTCTGCCGTAATGTTTCCAAACACAACATGTAGAATAAACGGCTTTAAAAGATAGACCGCCGCCATGATCACAACTGACAGCGCCGTTGTCACCAGCAGAAGCTGGTCAGCTGCCTCACATGCTTTATGCGGCCGCTTCTTTCCGATATACTGGCCGCACACGACGGCTCCGCCGGTTGCAATCGCGGTGAACATGTTGATCAGCAGAATAAAGATCGTATCAATCAGCGACACACTCGACACCGCCGCCTCGCCGACACTGGATACCATAATTGAATCCGCCATGCCGACTGCGATGGCAAGAAGCTGTTCAATCAGAAGCGGCACAATCAGCTGTTTCAGATCCGCATTGGAGAACAGGTCACCATCCCGTTCCTTCAGATAATTCATCTTTTGTTTCCTCCATTTTCATACCTTCTCCGTTGATGAGTTTTTACGCATGTGTATTACACTTATGCTGTTTTTATCTTACCTGCATTTTTACGTAAAAGCAAGAAGAACCGGCATTATCTCTTTACCGGTTCTCCATTGATTGTCTGTACCAGGACTTTGTCAAATCTTGCGTATTTTTTTACTTCTTTCATCAGCGTATCGAGGTCTTTCACAATCTGCTCGCGCTTTCCTGTCGGTCCTATGAAATATTCTCTGCCGCCCATTTCCAGCGGATTTCCTGTCGTTCTTGTGCGCACACCGAAAGTAAGTCTTCTGCTTCCTCTCCGGTAATAAATTGTATAGGTACGCGGCACATAGTTGAACAGGGAACTTTCTATTTCAGAAACCGTATAAAATTCACCACTCTCTTTCGCCGCCGCATACCGCCTGTCCTTCAGGCAGTCCATTTCGGCTACAGAAATAAAGCAGATCAGATAGTCCAGAAACGAAAACACAACCAGAATCAGCGCTTCCACGATTCGCCCCGTCTTTGTTTTATCCAAAATGTGAACATAGATATCTCCGTAAAATACCGCAAAGAAAAGAATAATACTCAAAATAATCTTAATCCACGGCCAGAGACGGGATTTAATTTTCCGGTTTACTTTAAAAACATTGATCCAGTCAAGCAACTGTTTTTCCTCCAAAGCTGTAATTATACATGTATTATACTACTCTCTTTCCCCCGTAAAAACAACAGAAATCCGATCACTTCCACTCTTCTCATGCTTTATTTTCCTTATACTTGACACCGTATGAAGTGAGGAGATCACAAAATTCGTCGGCACTGATTGGCATAGTACGGACACAACTAAATTGTGACTTATCAAATATCACAAAGCTAGTAAATGGATGATATGTTGAAAAAAACAGACCACTATCTTTTTGTTTTGATACGTTAAAGAAAAAATGATTTTTATATCTTTGTATAACGGAAAAATCCTCCCATACAATTTTTTTCTTATATCCCAAAAAGGCAAGTTCCATTCCCCACTTATGGATGTAAATACGTGTTAAAGCATCTACACTTCCCCATGACACTATCCCACAAATAAACATTATTCCAAATATTACCCAAAGCTTTTGAGGCAAATTATATAATTCACATTGTTTTTTTGCATCTTCCCAAAATCTTGTCATAAGATACCCGATGCCTATTAATGTAGCAACTTGTGCAAACATAAAAAACTTACGATATCCTGCTCTCATATTTTCTCTTTAATTCCTTCGATCTTTATTTTCTTTCCGTGTACTGAACACCATATGAAGTGAGCAGTTCACAAAATTCGTCGGCGTTAAGCGGCATGGTATGAACAGAACGATTTCGCGAATTATCGAATATTACAAAACTGGTAAAGGGATGAAACATTGCCCAATACGGACCTGCATCTTTTTGTTTTGACATATTGAAGAAAAAATGATTATGATATCTTCGTATAACAGAAAATTCTTCCCATTCGATTTTTTTCTTATATTTCAAAAATGAGATCTGCATTCCCCATTCATAAATGTAAATACTGGTTAAAGTATTTATAATTCCAGCAGCCGTACCAAAAGTATAAATCATAAACCACAATATCATAAGTGCTTTATCTTGCATGTTATAAGAACTAATTTGACCTTTTCCCTCTTCCCAAAAATTCAGCATAAGGTATCCGCAGCCCATAAATACCAATATACTAAAATATTTATAAAATTTACGATATCCTGCCTTCATATTTGCCACCTACTAATTTAACTTTTTGAACATTTCCGCTTTTACAACAATCAAAGTTGTCTGCGCAAAGGAATCTGCACAATTCCAGATCGTAATAGCGGCTGGCGGTGACATAGAGCTTGGTGTCGTCATCGTAGCAGTAAGCACGATAGCGGAATGGATTGAGCTTTCCGATATTTTCTCCGCTGGTATCGGTCAGACCGGTCTGTTTTCCCCATATTTAAAACGAGCATTACCTCTATTAGAAATATAATACTTGTTTTTAATGAATATGCATGGAACTCATCTTTTCCATTTACCCATATACTCACCACATAGTAATTAATAATAACACACAGAATCAAATCTACACCTGTACCAAATTTTCCCCATATTACTTTCATACAATTTTCTCCTCGTTATTTCTTTCGACTGTGCAATATTCGCACCACTTGTATCCATGGTATTTACCAGTTCTCCCCCTGCATCGTAAGAATAGTTTACTCCCTGCTTTCCATCGCTGTCAATCCGTCCGATGACATCGTTTTGCAAAGATGGGATTTTATACTCTTCCCCCGTAAAAACAATATGCTTTATGGCAGTTGATCCATCCCGCTCCCGACAGCAGTCTGCCCCAGCTTTTGTTTCTGATTTCTGTGATCGTATAGCTTCCCTGGTCTTTGATGACTCCCACCACCGGGTATTCTACTCCGGGACCTGTGCGGATGTTGAGCGCCGGGTCTGTTACACGGTAGATGCCGGGATTGTATTCACTTTTCTCACTGCCGTCTTCTGTTTCCCGAATCAGACGCTGGAACCGCTCCCAGTCTCCCCGCTTCTGAATCTGGGACGGGCAGTTTTTGCTGCAGATGTCGTAATGCCGGTAAACTGCATCTGATGGAATCCCCCGTCTCGTTCATCAGGTTTTTCACCAGCTCCACCGTATGTAAAAATGCGGTTTCGTAATCATATCCTTTCTGCACGCACATCTCAACCGCGATGCTGTTCCGGTTTCCATATCTGCCGAATAGATTTTTACTTCCATAATTTCTCCCGACATGCCAGCATCCTCTGCTGTGCGGCGCAGCCTGATAAGCGATCTCCCCGTCATCTACGTAATAATGCGCCGACATAATCTGAAAATTTCCCTGGTACTGCGCTCTTGCATGCGCGCGGCATCGGCTCCGGCGGCAAAATTGTCTGTATTGTGTACCACAATACACTGCGGATGATTTTCCGACCATGTATTCTGGTTGCTACAATAGCTTCTGTCAACCCTCATTTACTCTGCTCCTCCTTTCTCAGCACATCAATCCTTGACCGCAGAACCTCAGGGATTTTCACACCCATCAGCCCTGCATTTTCCAAGATCGAAACCGCTTCATTTAAAATAAATCCAATGCAGACGGCATCCCGCAGGTAATTCGTCTGTGTGAGCTGATCCAGTTTTTCCGCGACCAGCACAAAGAACAGCATCATCCCTTTTCTGCAAAGCCCTTTCCATCCCGCACGGCTCTCCAACGTTCCGTTTTCAGATTTCGGACTCTTTTTAAAAACAACAGGAAGCAGAACACCTCCTGTGATCCAGTCAATTGCCATGAAGCAGACCAGCGTTTCCAGCGCAGCATCCCAGCCTCCAAACTGTGCCGCAAGGAAGCTGCCTGCTACGGCAAGGATCGTGCGATAAATTGATTTCATTGGCATTTCCTTCTTTCTTTTTCTAAATTTGCATATAAAAAGGGAAGTGGCTGGTAATTCGTGGATCTTACGGCCACTTCCACTCTTTTTGTATGTTATTTACTTTCCGTATACTTGACACCGTATGAAGTGAGGAGTTCACAAAATTCGTCGGCGCTGAGCGGTATGATTCCCCAGCCCGGTCCGCGGAACTTGTCGAATATCATGATACTGGTAAATGGGTGATAGGTACACCAGAACAAACTGTCATCTTTCTGTTTCGATATGTTGAAGAAAAATGATCATTGTATCTTTGTATCACAGTAAAATCTTCCCATTCTATCTTTTTTTCATAGCCCCAAAAAGATAACATTATTCCCCATTCATAAATATAAATTCGTTTTAGTAGAAATGTCACAGTTCCATAAGCTGCTATGCTTAAAAAGAACATTATTCCTAGAAACACTATGATACTTGTTTTTAATGAATAGGCGTGGAACGCATCTTTTTCATTTACCCACAGGCTCACCCACCAATAACTACTAATAGCACACACAATCAGGTCTACGCCGGTACCAAATTTTCCCCATACTACTTTCATACAATCTTCTCCTCGTTATTTCTTACGCTTTGCCTTTGTAC
>ENA-OQBT01000864-OQBT01000864.1-human-gut-metagenome-genome-assembly--contig:-NODE-864-length-15515-cov-4.034637_pt1 | contig 15515 bp, 17 predicted proteins | sample MGYA00242749_ERZ504557 | MGnify/ENA primary metagenome ERZ504557 (study PRJEB26092, sample SAMD00036243) | human gut metagenome | host: Homo sapiens | study: EMG produced TPA metagenomics assembly of... | reverse complement strand
CGGTGAACATGCCGGCGCAGGAGCCGCAGGTCGGGCAGACGGTCTTCTCATAGTTGAGCAGTTCCTCATCGGAGACGCTGTCGTCGGCGGTGGCGTACATCACGTCGATAAGGTCGGTGCTCTTGACGGTGCCGTCGGCGAGCACCGTGGTGCCGGCTCCATCGGGCCGCCAGAGACGAACACGGTCGGGATGTTGAGGCGCAGGGCGGCCATCAGCATGCCCGGCACGACCTTGTCGCAGTTCGGGATGCAGATGAGTGCATCGGCACAGTGCGCGTTGCACTGGTATTCGACGGTGTCGGCGATGATGTCGCGGGAGGGCAGGGAGTAGAGCATGCCGGTGTGGCCCATGGCGATGCCGTCGTCCACGGCCATCGTGTTGAACTCGCGCGGAATGCCGCCGGCTTCCTTGATAGCCTCGGAAACGATGCGGCCGACCTTGTTGAGGTGGACGTGACCGGGCAGGAACTCATCGAACGAGTTGGCGATGGCGATGATGGGCTTCTTGCCCATGTCGTCTCCGCTGACGCCCGCAGCACGATAGAGGGCTCGGGCGCCTGCAAAGACGCGCCCTGACATAATTTTTGCAGATCGCATTTCAGTCATGGTTCTATTCAAGCCCTTGTGAGGGACACGCCACTTGTCAAGAGTCGAATAATGGAATTTGCAAAAGCGTAACGTTTCTCACACATATTTTTGGAATACATTCCTCCACTGGAAGTCTGGCGGAGGTCCGGCAGAAGTCCCCCCAAACGGCTACACTTGCTTCGGTTGAGATAGATTTTCCAATGTCTGGAGATAAGAACAATGGCTTTTGGTACTGACCCGACACCCGACGGTCTTGCGAACCCGCCGATCGACGACTGATGAAGCACGCCGATTCCAAGTACGCGCTGGCCATTTTCGCCGCCAAGCGCGCACGCCAGATCAACTCCTACTTCACGCAGCTCAACGAGGGCCTGCTGCAGAACATCGGCCCGCTGGTCGAATACCAGAACAATGAGAAGCCCCTGTCCATCGCCTTCCGCGAAATCGACGAGGGCCTGCTTGAGGAGACCTTGGGCGAGGACGACGCCAACGAGGGCAACTGATCGATTCCGACAATTCGTTTGGATTGTTTGGACAGTTCGTCGCCGAATGATGGTGTGAGAGTTCTCTCACAACTGATTTTGAGCGACACGCTTGCCTGAGTTATCGCAATCGGCTATAACTCAACATCGGGAGCGAATAAGACGCAAGGCTCGCGCCACCGCGCTGGTTGGCACGAGCCTTTATTTATGCCCGCTTCCACAGTGACAAGTAAAAATTGACACCGTATCATTGTGCCTCGCATCCCGCGGGGCGATAAGTCCTGAAGAAAGGGATGATATGACAGAAGAACATCGGCTTATTTCCGCCGAATCCGTGACCGAAGGCCACCCTGACAAGGTCTGCGATCAAATCTCCGACGCCATTCTTGATGATTTGCTGGCCCAGGATTCGTCCAGCCATGTGGCCGTGGAGACCTCCGCCGCCACTGGCGTGTTCCTGATCTTCGGCGAAGTCACGTCCAAGGGGTACTGCGACGTGCAGTCCAAGGTCCGCGAAACCCTGCGCAACATCGGCTACACCTCCTCCGAAGTCGGCCTTGACGCCGATTCCTGCGGCGTGGTCGTGGCCATCACCGAGCAGAGCGCCGAAATCAACCAGGCGTTGCCCGTCTGACTGGCGATCAGGAGACCGCCGCCAGCCGCGAAGAGCGTTACGAAGCACAGGTGCCGGCGATCAGGGCGTGATGTTTGGCTACGCCACCGACGAGACTCCGACGCTGATGCCGCTTCCGATCTATTTGGCACATCGCCTCGCCTTCCGTCTGACCGAGGTCCGCAAGTCCGGTGAAGTGCCGCACCTGCGCCCGGACGGCAAGACCCAGGTAACCATTGAGTATGACGATAACGATAAGCCCGTTCGTCTGGACACCGTGCTGATCTCCACCCAGCATGATCCTGAGGTTACGCAGGATTGGCTTGCGGTTGAGCTGAAGAAGCACGTGATTGACCCGGTGCTTGATGAGGTGCTGGGTTCCAAGGTGCCGCATGACAACTACCGCCAGCTGGTCAACCCGACTGGTTCGTTCATCCTGGGCGGCCCGGCGGCCGACGCCGGTCTGACCGGCCGCAAGATCATCGTCGACACCTACGGTGGCGCTGCCCACCACGGCGGTGGCGCGTTCTCCGGCAAGGACCCGTCCAAGGTCGATCGTTCCGCCGCGTACGCCACCCGTTGGGTTGCGAAGAACATCGTGCTGCCGGCCTGGCCCACAAGGTCGAAATCCAAATCGCCTACGCTATTGGCGTTGCCGACCCGGTATCCGTCAACGTGGAGACCTTCGGCACCGAGCAAGGCGTGACGCGCGGCCAGATCGCCGCCGCCGTACGCAAGGTCTTCGACCTGCGCCCCGCCGCAATCATCGACGAGCTCGACCTGAAGCGCCCGATCTACTTGAAGACCGCCGCTTACGGCCACTTCGGACGTACCGACGTTGAGTTCCCGTGGGAAAAGACCGACAAGGTCGAGGAGCTCAAGGCCGCGATTGCTGCGGAGTGATATCGACTAGTCCAAGAAGGGTGTTTCCGCTGATGCCAGCGGAAACACCCCTTCTTGTATATGAGTCTAGTGCTCGTTCTTCGTCTCGCTTTGTCCATCCGTATTGTCGGTATCATCGATGTCGAATCCGCCTATGAGTACGAAACGCTTCAACATATTGGTGGCGCGCATACGCACCTTGAACACCGGCAATGCCTTGTGATCACGCTGCTCAAAGAAGGCTTTTGCCCGTTGCACGTCAAGCGAGGAACGCAGTGCATCGAAACGTCCGAACTCGTTGATGTTCGCCTCGTCTATGCGTTTGGCAAGGAATTCCTCGACCACCGATCTGTTGACGCCCAATCGATTGACCAGTTTGTCGACTTGCTCGTTCTTCTCGCGTGCAGCATAACGCGTGATGTAATCACGTAGCGTCATATCGGCTTCGACCTCCACGTCGCCACGCTCCACGTCATGCAGGAACAGTTCAGCGAGTCGTTGTTCGTCCCGTGAGAGTGCGGCAAAGGATCGGTGCAGCTGCGCAGACATCTCCGCCAGCTCCGGGCTGTTCTCCTTGAGCGCCTTCAGCCATTTATTGAAGTTGGCATTCATGTAATCGGTATCGATAAGTCCGGTATCAATTTCGGTGAGGTAGCCATCCAGCTCATATGGCGCTTCAGGATTATTTTCCACGTCATCATCTGGATCACCGCCGCAACCGCTATTGTCATCGAACAGTTCTTTATAGCGTTGTGCAAGAATGAGGTACGTACGTTCATCGATTTGAGGACATACAATCTCAGGCTCGCTATGTTCATTCTCGTCCTCGCCTGCATCCTCGGTATCTACACTATCGACCTTGTATTCTGTGATACTCCAGTCAAAGCCCTGCACTTTCGCCGCTTCAAGGTAACGGTTCAGCTCCACGAACTCTTTGGCGAACTTGCGCCTAGCCTCCACCGATTCCGGCAACTGCATAAGGTCCGGTTCCCCGCTATCCGAGAACACGTCGAGTATTTCCAAGTACCGTGTATCCATGGATTTTACGTTCGCCGGCAATTTTTGCACGAACAGGTCGAGCGGCCGATCACCCGAATACAATTTTACTGCTGCTTCGATGAAGCCATGCATAGTGTGCGGTTTGCGATAGTAGCGGATAACGCCAAACGGCTTATCCGGTCCGAACAAACGATTTGTACGGCTGAATGCCTGGATGATGCTTTCATAATCAATGATTTTGTCGAGGTACAGCGTGTTCACCCATTTCGAGTCGAACCCAGTGAGCATCTGGTCTACGACAATGAGCAAATCAAGCTGCTGGCTGCGGTTCGTTGCTATACCACCATACGGACTCTTGTGCGACAGTCGCGAAGAAATATCCTTCTTCATCGCCGGCCATGTAGGAATGACGAATTCTTTGCCGAACGCCTCGTTGTAATCGGTGATGATTTCGGTCAGCGCATCCTCTTTGTCTGTCGCTCCTTCGTTGTTGTCGATATTGGGATCGAACAACGCCGTCACATGCAACTTGGGTGCTGCTGCTTGAACAAGTGATAATAGTTGACAGCTTCAGGAATGGAACTGGCAGCGAGCATCGCATGGAATTTGCCCGCATGGCTGAGCACCGGGAACTGTTCAAGAATGTCCGAGACCACCATACTCGGGTGCGGAGAGTCGATACCATATTGGTCTCGTCCCAGGAAATCCTCGATGCCACTGATGCGGTTCCCGGCACCATCAACCATCGGACCCATGGGGACCTCAGACTTATCCATGTAATGCTGGAATACTTTGGCCTTGACCGAGTCGGCGAGCGCATCTTCCGCACTCTCCGCCTTCGCCTTGTCGAGAGCCACGGCACGTCTGACTTCAGAATCCTTGTACGTGGTCACCATGTACGGGTCGAACCCGAGCACATTATGGTCGCGAATGCCGTCGGCAATGCTGTATCGGTGCAAACAGCGGCCGAATACCATGGCAGTGGTGGAATTCTTCTTTTGGTTCTCATCCAGAATGGGTGTGCCGGTGAAGCCGAAGAACAGCGCATTCGGGAAGGAACGACGGATGTCCTGCAACATGTCGCCGAATGTGGAACGATGGCATTCGTCCACAATAAAAACGATACGTCGTGCAGCCAGCTGATCCAGCCACGCCTGGGTGACGCCCCGCTCCCCTGCTTTCACGTTGCTCATCTTCTGGATTGAGGTGACGATCAGGGTGTCGTTGACATTGGTGCTGTTGAGTTTGTCCCGCAAAACGCCGGTGTTCTCAGTACCTTGTACTTCCGTCTCACTGTCAGCAAAACTGCGGTATTCCTTCAGTGATTGGGTGCCTAGCTCGATGCGTCCATAAGGAACACGACTTTATCGGCGTCATGCGAATCAGCTATGAGTTGTGCCGATTTGAAGCTGGTCATGGTTTTTCCGGAACCGGTAGTGTGCCATACATAGCCGCCTGGTCGTCCCGGAGTAGTTGGCCGCTGTTCCCAATCGCATTTGCGCACCACGTCAGAGATGGCGTTCGCAGCGATGTACTGGTAGCTGCGCAGCACCTTGAGGCATCCGTCTGCCGAGTCGGCGATGGTGTAGAAGCCGATGACTGATGCGCCATGGGAATGGACAACAGCCCCGCAGTGCCGGAAGTACCGCCGATGAACAGCTTCCATTCGTCTTTGCCGGGGTTTTGCCCGCCGCAGATAGGCTCGTTGTTGTAGTCAGCCCAATGGAAGTAATAGCTTGGATTGAATTTGTCTACGCCCGGATTGGCGAAGTAGACGGCGTCATCGGGGTTCATGGCTACAAAAATCTGTACGAGTCGGAACAGGCCGGTGAATACGCCTTCGTGTGTGTACTTTTCAATCTGATTGGTTGCTTGGCTGACCGGTATGCCACTTTTCTTAAGCTCGATATGAATCAATGGCATGCCATTGATGAGAAGCACGAGGTCGCCGCGCCGCGAGTTCAACATCTTGTTCTTGGCGGGATAGACCGGTTGCTGAGCAATCTGATAGGTGCTTTTGCCGCCTGCGATTTCCTTGCGGTCATAGATGTAGAGGCTGATTTCCTTGCCGAAATGCGCCACATCTTCTTTGTTGTCACGCGTGATGGACACGGTACGCCCATTGACGAACGAATTGAGCGCAAGCGGGGTTCGTAGGGTCTCAATCTGCTCGATTATCTGTGCCATTTCCCCGTCTGTCAGCGGGTATTTGCCAAGCCTGTCTATGTCGTTGTTGTTGCGGTACAGGATGCCTTTCCAATTGTCGAGCAGATCCTGTTCGGTTGGATAGCGCAAGACGCCATCCTTCCATCCATGCTGCTTAAGCACGGTAATGACGTTGTCCTCGAACACCGATTCGCTATCGAATATCACGATTCTTCTCTCCCTCGGACTTCCCAGTGTCCTGCTTTTCGCGAGCCGACGCGCTTGAGTAATCCACGCCCAATGAGTATTTCAGCATCTCTTCGCACAGTCGCTGATGAAACTCCCGCAGCACGAGCCATATCCTCGTATGTTGTACTGGGATTCCTTTCCACGAAACGAAGAACAGTTCGCTGTCTCTCGGTTATCTGCTCACTTGGACCGTTTAACTGCTCATTATTGTCAGTTATCTGCTCACTTGGACCGTTTAACTGCTCATTATTGTCAATTATCTGCTCATTGTGAGCGGACTTGGCATCCGATTCCAGCATAAGCGTGAGTATCGTACGATCAGCCTCGCCGAATTTTTCCTCAATCCGTGGTTCGGGAAGTCCTGCATTCGCCCATGTGGCAAACACATCAGGAACACCAGTACCGGCTCGCTCCCCCACATCGATGAGGCTGAACATCTTCATAATCAGTCCGTTGCGCGGATCAGATACTCCGCCAAGGCGCATTTGCTCAACGCCCGTTCGGATATCACCAGGATTCTCGAAAACCAATTTATCGGGTGTGCGTCTGACCACCACTCCACGCACGCCATAATAATCGGCGTTGAACAAGCAGTTGGCCAGCGCCTCGCGAACCGCCTTATGCATGGGAGTGTCGTCAACACGAAAGATACCGTTAAGTTTGAAGGGGGTCTTCAGAGACTCGGCAAGCTTACGATTCACACGGAAAAAGAAATCAAAGAGGTTGCCCGACCACATGCCATCGCCGGAATGAACACGATCGGTCCAACGAATCGCCGGGTCTAGGGTCTCCTGATAGTCAAGAAAGTAATGGGGACATTCGCGCACGATGTCATAGTCGTTGCCGAACATGAGCAAACCGCCGAATGTGGGATGGAGCTTACCATCTTCACGGCTCACCATTGCCGCACCAACCGCACGCAGGAAACGCTCGTCATCAAGATCAGTCCAGGAACTGCCCTGACGTGCCGCACGGAAACGGGTGCGATACGCCCGCACCGTATCCGCATTGAAATCGGCAACAGTGAGATCGTCCAGCACCTTGGAATCCATCGTCTCGGTTCCCTGATCTCGGAGCATTGCCGAAATCTCCTGCCGCGTGCAACGATAGTCACCTTCACCGCGCCGGCGGTAGGTTCCCTCAAAGAGATTGTCGTTGATATGCACGGGACGTTCGTCGCGTGGAGCACGCGGAACATGAATAGCCACCACCATGCCATCATCCGCTTCGAGCACTTCGACTTCCGATTCGATGGGCAGCACGGCGCTTACCTTGGATCGATTGCTGACCGTATTCCAAAAATCCTGACGAAGGTGCTCCACCTCGGCTGACGTAAGCCCGACTGTTTCGAAGGTACCGTCTTCACGTTCCTTGACGCCGAGCAGAATGACGCCGCCATAGGTGTTGGCGAAGGCGGAATAGGTCTCCCACATACTGCGCGGGAGACCGCCCTTTGCTGCCTTCGCTCAATCCGATTATTCTCGCGATATGAGGCAAGCTTCGCGATATCGAACGTCTCCATTACGCCCCCTCCCCTCACACGAACATCTTGTCAAGCAAGGATTTCTTGATATTCTGCAGCAATTCCAACTTACGCTGATGAAGGGTGATGAGGTCGTCAAGGTAGGTCAGAACTGCACTTATTAATTCCTGTTCTTTCCTTGACGCGGGGAAAAATACCATGGTGTCATGCACATCGTTTCTGTTAAGAGTTGGCACCCCACTACCGGCCTTATACCGTTTCAAGTCTATTTTTTCGTATAAGTAATAAATGAACTTAGGGTGATTGCCATAAAATTTGGTTACCCACAAAGTAGTGTTATGAGGCCAAAACGCTGACTCTACATACTGAAGATTCCCGATTGTGCCCGATCTACCAGTAACAACGCCGGGACCCTTAACTTTGTATTCGTTATGGTAAGCTCCGATGCCGTTTGACATCATAACCGGATATACGCCAGGAATGATTTTTTCAGCGGGAAGGTCAAAACCCCTTTGCAACGGTGCAACCATGATTAACTTACGCTGTTCCCAAGGGTCAGTAAAACCAGCAAAGCGAATTTCGGGTACAGATTCGCCATCCTTCGGGAACATTTTTTCAAGCATCGATTTTTTGAAGATGACGAGCTTGTCATACTTACGCTGATGAAGGGTGATGAGGTCGTCGAGACGGGAAAAGAAGGAGCCTATAGCATGTTGTTCACTTGAAGATGGAACTGGGATTGGCATTTCAAAGAATGTCGCATCACCGATTGAGAACCTATCTGATCTGGCTCCCGAATTACCTTCCAGCTTCATGAAACCATGCCAGCCATTTGTCTTGAAGAAGTGGCTGAGATAAGTTCCATCGACTGCATCTGTAAGCCTGAATACAGTGTAGAGAGGAGACATAACTCCGTGTATTCCCAACGTATTCCTACGGATTGGGCCAACAGGCGCTGTTGCGGAGATGCGAGGGTTGTACACGAAATCCCCTGGAGCAATGACATAATAACCAGCAATGTTGGATTCCTTGGCGACAGCGTGGTCGAAGAACTCGGTTTGATTAATTACACCGTATTCTGCAGAGTTGGTAAGAACCTCGGTGATGTTTCCATCAAGATTTTTTTCTGTCACCTTATCGGCAATCTCGCCCAACTTACGCTGTTCCCAAGGGTCAGTAAAACCAGCAAAGCGAATCGCAGGAACTTTCGCCTGTTCAGTCATCATTCGCCTCCCAACAGGGTCTTCAGCTCAGCAATACCGGCCATGTCGAACTCATTTCCGGTCAGCTGACCAAGCATATTGCCAAGTTCTGCCTCAGCCTGCTCGATTTGCTCGCATACATCGGAGTAGGTAGTCGAGTACTTATCGTTCAACGCATTCACCGATGCAATCAACTCATCAACAACCGTCTGAGGAAGCTCCTCAAGTTTGTGCTGCAATGGTTCCACCCACTTGGCAGCGAGCAAGTCATCAGCTTGCTCATCGCTTAATCCTTCAATAACGGCCCGGGTCTTTTCATCAAGCGCTGAGCGGAGATTCTTAACGTTCTTTTTGACTTCACGCTCCTCATCAAACAACCGTTGCGCATTCACAAGGGCACGGTCAAAATCAGTCTCAGGATCCCTCCCAATCGATTTCACCGCTTTCTTCAACTCAGTGGCAACGAAAGAATCTCCATCCTCGCTGACAGCATCGGTCGAATTCTTGTCGTCTTCATCCAGATTTTCAAGAATGTCAGCGATTTCGCTGCTAATCTCAGTCAATCGGGATTCATATGTGCCGATTTCTGCAAGGTCAGCACTCAGCAGTTTTTCTTGTACAAGGTCGAACGGCAGAATATGTCCGGCCCAGCGTCCTGCACTTCGACATCCTTGCCGCTTTTCTTTTTGACGACCATGTTGGCGTCAACCTTGCGAACGGCGTCATGGCCTTCGCTCTGTATGGTTTCAAGGTCGTTGGCGATGGTCTTCTGCCAGCTGTCATCAAGCACCTGATATGCCGTATAGGCATCTACGAGTGGTACGTCGGCCAAACGATGCAGCAGGTCATTTGCCAGAACTTCCTCCTCGGCGGCAATGCTCACGTTGACGGCATTACCGACCAGTTCGCCACGTAGATATGAGGGATAATCGGTGAAAACCTCACGATAACGCTGGATATAGGCACTCACACCAGAATCAGCATTCACCGCCTCACGAACATCTTGCACAGCGAGCTTAGCCGAATGACCATTCTCCTCCGCGAAGAGACGTTGGCGCAATCCCGGAAACACATTCCAATACTTGTTGAGCGCATCGATGTCCTGCTTGGGGATACCGCCAAACATAGTGGAATACACGTCCCAACTTTCGGCGGTTTCGGAGGAATCCACATATCGAGGAATGTTGAGGTTGTAATCGTTCTGCCGAATCTCGTCAAGGCTGACCAAACGACTGAACTTATCGACATCACGATTCTCCGACACCGTATCCACGATGCGTTTGATATCGCTCGCACGCAGCTTGTTGTTCTTACCGTCCTTAGCGAAATACTTGGAGGCATCCACAACAAGCACATGGTCATCGTTGCGGTGCTTGCGCAGCACCATCACGATAGTGGGAATGCCCGTGCCAAAGAAGATGTTCGCTGGCAGTCCGATGATGGCCTGAATATGGTGGTTCTCCACTAGATTCCGGCGAATAGTGCCCTCTTCACCACCACGGAACAGCACGCCGTGCGGCAACACGATGGTCATAATGCCGTCGTCGCGCAGATGGTAGAGATCGTGCAGCAAGAAGGCATAATCAGCCTTGGACTTGGGAGCGATGCCATATTCGAAGCGGATATCTTCACCCGGTTCCGGCGGCTCCCAGTTCTGGGAGTAAGGAGGATTCGAAACCACGGCATCTACAAACAGCGGCTCATAGGTTTCGTCCTTGGTCTCGTCGGTATCGAACCACGGCCAGTCGCTCTTTAATGTGTCACCGTTGCGGGTCACGATATTGTCCGGCAGTATACCGCGCATGACGAGGTTCATGCGTGTGAGGTTGTAGGTATTCTCCTTGAGTTCCTGCGCATAATATTTGATGTCATTCGGATTGCCATTGCGGCGGGCCACAGCTTGACCAATATGAATCAACAACGAGCCTGAGCCACTTGTGGGGTCATAAATGTTGATTTCTTCACGACCAGCAAGATGCCAGGCCACTATTTCGCTCATGAGCTGAGAAACTTCGCTCGGCGTGTAGAACTCACCGGCCTTCTTACCCGCATTGGAAGCGAAGTTGCTAATCAGATATTCGTAAATGAAGCCGAGGGTATCGTAATCCTGCCGGCTGTCCATCGGAATGTCCTTGATGAGGTAGATGAGGTCGCGAGCGGCCTTGCTACGGCTTTTCTCATCGGTACCGAGCTTGGATAGACCAGTCTGCAACGTGTCGAAGATGCCGGCGAACACACGCTTGCGGGCTGGATCGATGTTGCGTTCAAAAGCGGAAAGCGCATCACGTACGTCGGCGATGGTGAAATCGCTTTGGCTGGCAATCCATGTGGAGAACAGGTTGTCGTAGGAGATAAAGTAGCCGCACAGATCACGTACATACTGCACGGTCTCGGCATCATTCTCATCCAAGCCCTTGAGATCTTCATCTCCCCAGTCTTCAGCACGAAGACGCGCAACTTCCGTCTCTGAAAGGAACTTATAGAAGATAAAGCCAAGGATATAGTCTTTGTATTCATTCGCCTCAATCTTGGAACGCATTTTATTGGCGGATTCCCAGATTTTGGCGGCAAGCTGCTGCTTATTCATTCATATGCTCCTTGTTTCTGTACACGTAATCAAGGGTCTGTCCTTGTTCATTGACCCATTCGGTCCAACCGTTTTGACTGCCACCGAGAACAAATACAGCAGCAGCGGAAGGGCTTGACAGTTCAATGTCATCAGCAAGAGTCGCCTTGCCCGTCTGCGTTCCGAAAAGATGCTGCCGAGCTGCCACGGCTCCCTGGTTTTTAATAACTGGATGTACGAGATCCACTTCAGAACCGGAAAGAACAGTGAAACGACCTGTACCTTGACTATATCGCCCAGTGGCCTGAACACCGTTCTTCTTCGTATGGAATACGGCGTTCACCATAACCGGTGTCTTTTCTTTTCGATCAAGGTCATATCCGAGCACTCGCATACGAAAGAGGATGTTATTGTGCAGTCTTTCCACCTGTTGCTCTTTGTATGGATTCATGCGAGGAGCAGGAGTATACTCATTGTCGGTCTCATAAGAGCCATGTTTGTCCACATAATCTATGGCTGTTGACTCAAGAGAGTCCAAAACATCACGATCGATATTGACATCATTATCGAGGAACATGATGGCTTTGTTCCAAAAATCTTTCTTAGTCTTGTGCGCATCAAGCCGACTAAGCCCCTTCGTGGTTTGCCCCACATACGCACGGCTCAGAACTCCATGATCTTCATCAAGAAGATAATACACACCGCGATCCGGCAAATCGGGAAGACTTTTCGCCTCACTCAACATATCCCGGGGCACCACAACCGTGACAAGCGACTCCCCATCCACACGACAAATTCGAATGCCATCAGGATTGTTGTCAATAATTTGTATGGTCATAGCAGTGAGAGCAATCATTACTTGCCGCCCTTTGCTAGTTCATTAATCATGCATGTTCTCACGAATGCCGAAAAGCTCATCCCGCGAAGAGATGCGGCCTCTTTAGCAGAATCTCGCAAATTAGCGGGGATACGCATAGTAACCGGCACCACATCACCGTTTACCAGATACGAACGTATCTCTGTTTCACCAGCATCATGCTCAATCAGATCGGAGTACGTCATTGCATTCTACACTTTCAAACTGCAATACAAATGCAATAATTCTACACCCGCTTGGGAACAGCGTAAGTTGGGAGAGCTGGCGCTGACTTATTCAGGAGGCACTCCCAGCGCTGGCAATTCTGCTTACTATGGAGGCGAAATTCCTTTTATCCGATCTGCTGAAATCGATTGCGATTCAACCGAATTGTCACTTACGGTTGCGGGTTTAAATAACTCATCAGCAAAGCTTGTTGATAAAGGAATGGTTCTCTATGCCATGTATGGAGCAACCAGCGGAGAAGTCGCTATTTCGAAGATAAAAGGGGCAATTAACCAGGCGATTCTTGCCATGGATGCATCTGATATGGCAGCAAATCGTTTCATAGCTTACTGGCTCCGTAGACAGAAGAAATCAATAACCGAAACCTTTCTTCAAGGTGGGCAGGGAAACCTCTCAGGCGCAATCATCAAAGAGCTAGGTATTCCTCAACCAAGTTTAGATGAGCAGCGACAAATTGGCTCTTTCTTCAGCAACCTTGACGACCTCATCACCCTTCATCAGCGTAAGCGTCTATCTATTCGGCAAAGGAGCCCCGTGTGGTCATAAACACAATAAACGAAGAAATGTCATTCTGCGATTACTACTCGCAATGGGTCGACGTCTACAAGGAAGGCGCGATTCGGGAGGTGACGATGAAGAAATACAAACTCACACAGGCGTGGCTGAGAAAGCTTATCCCTGATCTTAAGCTTTCTGAGTTCGATCGTGTGAGTTATCAGAAACTCATCAATGGATACGCCGAACATCATGAACATCAAACAACGATGGATTTTCATCACCAACTGAAAGGGGCCATTCTTGATGCTGTTGATGAGGGCCTAATTCAAAGAGATCCCACTCGAAAAGCAATCATCAAAGGGAAGCAGCCGAGACAAAAGAAGACGAAATATCTTAACCAATTCGAACTTCATGCTGTCCTTGCTGACTTGAAGCTTGACCCGATACCTAACTGGGACTGGCTGATATTGCTGGTGGCAAAAACCGGTTTACGTTTCTCCGAAGCATTGGGTCTTACTCCTGATGACTTTGATTTCGTCCACCAGACTTTGTCTGTCAATAAGACTTGGAATTACAAGAACGGAGGTGGCTTTGTTCCAACAAAAAATGCTTCTTCGGTGCGTAAAGTACAACTTGATTGGCAACTCATCATGCAATTGTCCGTCCTGCTGAAGAACTTGCCTGACGACAAGCCTATCTTCGTGAACGGTAAGGTGTACAACTCGACCGCAAACGGTATTCTGGCCCGGCATTGCAAACAAGCCGGAGTACCCGTGATCTCGATTCACGGCTTGAGACATACCCATGCCTCATTGCTGCTGTTTGCTGGCGTTTCAATTGCGAGCGTGTCCAAGAGACTGGGGCATGCAAGCATGAACACAACGCAGGAAACATATCTGCATGTCATCCGTGAATTGGAGAACAAAGACGTTGACATCGTGATGAGAGCCCTATCCACCTTATTTAGCAAACCACAGACGCTTACGCTGATGAAGGGTGATGAGGGAGTCAAGTCGGGAGAAGAACGCACCGATGGTCTGCTGCTCAGCCTGAGATTCCGGCAGGGACACCATCGTGTCAAAGAAGTCATCCGGCGCAATATTGAGTAATCCATGGTTCCTCGCACCTTCCGCGGCAATCATCTGCACAGCTTTATGCCATCGATTGGTTTCGTAGTACGTCACAAGATAATCAGGATTGGCGTTCAACAGAGCAAAGCATATGTAAAGTGTAGAAACACAGCCTTTTTCATACCTTGTCAACCGCTTGATAGCACCCCATGGGCTATCAGCCGAGGTGCTCTTGTTATAAGCAAACTCTCCTTGTCTAAGCAAGTAGTAGCCGCTCATATCTCGGCTGGCTACTTGAGCATTGAAAAACAGCCTCTGGTCAATCAAGCCATGCTGAGCTGATATGGTCAAAGGCAGATCCGACTCGTTGTTCTCATTCTTACGAGTAACTCTCTCGGCGATATCGCCCAACTTACGCTGTTCCCAAGCGGGCATCGGCACTAGATGAAGCAGGGTAGACGGGATACGAGTGGCTGGCCGAACATACGCAATACATCTACCGGCGACTTGGACACTACCATTTCCGCTGTTAGCCACACTTATCGCGATAAGTGTAGCTAACAACGATTGAAGCGACACCTTACAAGCCATGAGAGGTAGAACCGTTCCCCTTCTATTTTGAAAAACTTGAATAAGTTAGATTTTTTCAAAATAGGGATGCGTCGAAAAGACGCATAAACGCACGAAAAATGCGGGCATCCGATATGCAGTGTTCATTGAATCACTGTATATCGGATGCCGCAATTGTTTCAGACCAATTGAAGAGCCTTAGCTCAGCATCAGCCTCACGCCTTGGCGACCTCAACGGCCAGCTCGGCGCCTTCCTTCACTTCGAAGGAGGTAGCCAGCGTCTCACGGGCGATCAGATCCTTGAACTGCTCGACCTTGGCCACATTGGCGGCCGGCACGGTCAGCACCAGGGCGATACGTCCGCGATGTCCAGATCGGCAGCCTTACGTGCGTCCTGCACAGAACGAATTACGTCGCGGGCGTAGCCTTCAGCCAGCAGGTCGTCATCCAGCGCGGTGTCGAGGATCACGAAGCCACCGGTCGGCAGAGCGGCGGAGACCGAAGCGGCGGCCACGGTGGCGTTCTCCTCCTCCACACGGTTGATCAGCTCGTACTCGCCTTCGACCAGCGCAAGGTCGCCGGACGGCGTGGAGACCACCGGCGCACCGGACGCAGCATCGACATGCCAGTCGCCGGACTTGGAGGCCTTGATGGCGAACTGCACCTGCTTGCCGAGGCGCGGACCCGCCGCACGGGCATTCACACGCAGCTCGTGAACAATCTTCAGACCGTGGGCGGAGGCATCCTGCAGCGTCGAGAACTCAATATTCTTGATATTAAGTTCAGACTTCAGCAACTCGTCGTATGCCTTGACGGCGTCCACGTTCTCGACCACCACGGTGAGCTTGGAAAGCGGCTGGCGCACGCGGATCTTGGCGGCCTTGCGCAGGGACAGGGTGCCGGAAACAACCTCGCGCACCTTCTCCATCGCATCCACCAGGGCCGGGTCGTCGACCAGCACGCGGCCGAGTTCGGTGTCTTCACCGGTCTTCTCGTCCGCCACGAACGGCCAATCGGCCAGGTGCACGGATTCACCGCCGGTCAGGCCGCGCCCACACGGACTCGG
>ENA-OQBT01000863-OQBT01000863.1-human-gut-metagenome-genome-assembly--contig:-NODE-863-length-15538-cov-2.661476_pt1 | contig 15538 bp, 17 predicted proteins | sample MGYA00242749_ERZ504557 | MGnify/ENA primary metagenome ERZ504557 (study PRJEB26092, sample SAMD00036243) | human gut metagenome | host: Homo sapiens | study: EMG produced TPA metagenomics assembly of... | reverse complement strand
ACTTTGCCTGTCCATGATCGGCTAGATACACCATGACCCGTTTACCAGCCTTTATTTGTTCAACAGTACCTCGTTGAATTTCAGCATGAATGGTTGTACGAGAACGGCCTAAAGCTTTAGCAATCGATAGTTTTGAAGCACCCGCTTGCAATTGTTTTTCAATATGAAAGCGTTCTGCGTAAGATAAGTGTTTGTTTGTACGTAATGATGTGTTATGATTAATAGAGTCCATAATGATATCGATACCTCGTGTATAAGATTTTAGATTAGAGACCTTAATCATAACACAAATCGGTATTCACTATGGATTTTTTTATGTGTTCAATTTCATTGTACAATTAACCTATTAATTACAATATTAAATTTCAAGGCTTAACACAATCGCTCAATTCTTATTTATGAGCAATTTTGTAGTCAAAGCTGAAACGGCCAGGACCGGCGATGAAAAGCATAATAGCGCCGAACATCATCTGAGACGGATAGTCCCATTTTAAGAAGCCATTACCCAATTCCAATACAGTAGACACGAATAAAGTACCTACAATCAGTAAGGCACCTAAACGAGTACCAAGGCCTAATAAAACTAACAAGCCGCCGATTAATTCAGCACTGGCTGCATGATACCTAACATGTAATAGCCACCGGTAATACCAAATACGCCTAACATGCTACCTACAGCAGTCAACACTTGTTCGCCGCCGGCAAATTTGAAATAGCCGTGTGCCATCATCGATAAACCAAAAACAATACGATAAAATAATAAGCCTTGATCTTGGTAACGGAATAAGTTTTTCAATAAAATGTCCATGTTTGTCACTCTCTTTCGTTTTGTTGAAACATTATCTAAACACATGTACCGCCCAAAAATCTAATACGGTACCTTTAACACAACAACACTAACCGCTTAATACCGCGATTAATACTGATTCGTTTTAACTAGTAATAACTATGATTACATGTACATTATATAGCGCTTTTCCGACCTTGTCAACAACTATATTTGAATTTCTCTATATTTCATTATAAGAACTAATTTCAATTAGATTGCCACCATAATCTCGCAAGTATACACTCTGCATAGCGCCTTAATTTTCATAATTGTCCCCCGCCTTCGTTCTACACCAATTTTTCTACGTATTTTATAAACTGTTTCGTCACCGGTGATGCCTCGCTTCTATAAATCCTTCAATTAATAGAATTATAGGTGACATGCAACACGTTTTGTGCTAAACCTATGTCCATATTTTTATTCTCTATGTGAAAAGAGTAGTCATGTTGTACTGTACTTAGCCCTCCTCTCTCAAGAAAGGCCCGGTCAATCAACGTGACTACTCTTTTTTATAGGTTGTACCCGCTCAATAATACGAGGTTTGTCGCTCTAATACGAGCCTTTTCATGTCCTCACCTAAGAGTTTTTAACGGGCACCCATAACCTTATGAGGTACATACGGTTCTTCCAAATACGCCACATCTTCGTCGCTTAACTTGACGTCGATAGCGGCCACCGCATCATCAATATATTTTTCCTTAGTCGGCCCAATAATCGGTGCTACTACGCCTTATGCCATTGCCAAGCCAAAGCAATGCCGGTACGCGTTGTACCGTAACGCTCAGCCAATTCACCGACACGATCAACGATAATTTTATCCGTATCCTTCGTGCTATCGTACTTGCCTTTAGCAAATTTATCGAGTTCCGCTCTCGTCGTAGTAGCCGTCCAGTCACGACTGAGGCGACCGGCTGCCAACGGGCTATATGGCGTTAAGCAACGCCCATATCCTTACACAAAGGAATCATTTCACGTTCTTCTTCACGATATAACAAATTATAGTGATTCTGCATGGCTACAAACGGCACCCAACCATGACGCTCCGCCGTATATTGTGCCTTTTGGAACTGCCATGCATACATGGCACTGGCGCCCAAATAACGAACTTTGCCATCGGTCACCAAATCATTAAGAGCGCGCATCGTTTCTTCAATCGGCGTGTTATAGTCCCAACGATGAATGTACAAAATATCCACATAATCAAGGCCTAAACGGCGTAAACTTTGTTCTACTTCATACATAATTTCTTTGCGAGACAAACCACCGCCATTCGGACGGTTACGCATTTCCACAAATACTTAGTCGAAATTACCACATCTTCGCGATGCATAAAATCCTTAACGGCACGGCCCAAAATCTCTTCACTCACGCCATTACTATAGCAATTCGCCGTATCAAAGAAGTTAATTCCCTGATTAACCGCATGTTTGATGACTTTACGGCTTCCGGTTCTTCCAAAACCCAACAAAACTGTTCACTTACCGGTGCGCCATAACTCATACAACCCAATGCCAATTTAGAAACATCAAGACCGGTGCGGCCTAATTTTACGTATTCCATAGTATCTCCTTACCGGTACGGCCCCGATTAGTATACAACCATTAAGATTCCACTAATCAGCAATACCTTCATATTAACTACGAAAATTTATTTCCTGTTTTTATTATAGCAAGCAAAATAAGCGTTGCCTATAATTTTATAAAAAAAGCCTGCAAAACTACAAGGCCTTTTTATCAATTAACCATAATTTATATAAATTTATTTGCCAAGACCTTTGGATTTCAGCCATTGTTCTGCCAAATCTGCTTATTTAACGTTCTTCTTAATCCATTTTTCCACGTGAGCCGCTACTTCATCACTGTTTTTATCTTGGAAAATGAAGTGTTCATTACCGTAAATACTTCTTTTGGCAAGTCAATAACCGTTACATTACCACCGTTAGCATTCATTTCTTCAGCAAATTTCTTGGCATTATCACGACGACCTTGCCAAAAAGCGGTAGCAGAAATAGCAGGATCGCCATTGTCGATGTAATCACCATAGTAGAATACTACCGGATTTTTCTTTTCATCAATCGCTTTGTACGCATCACTGCCGCTGCCGGAGGATTACCCGGTTCAATTGCAATAATACCGGCTATATTATTGGTATACGTTGCAGCGAGCCAGCCCGGACCGCCACCTTGAGAATGAGTCACTACAATTGGTTTTTCACCGGTTTTGGTGGTTACTTCATCCACCGTAGTAGCCAACGCTTTACCTACTACAACAGGATCAAAATCAAATCCCGTATCGGTTTTCATAAAGGTATCCGGCGTCATTTGTCTGAAGAATTGATCAACCGAAGCATCATCATTCGGGAATTGGGAACCTTCATACACGACGGATTTATTGTTTTCCCAGCGACCAATACGGAATTGTGTGTACCAGCGTTGATCCAATGTTTTATTCGTAATAATACCCGGTACCGAGGTAGTACCCGCTTCACCGCGAGAGGTTGGTCTACTAAGAATACGCTATGCCCTTCACGAAGGAAATAGTCGGACCAGCCCGGACGTCCATTCGGTGTTGTCATCCAGCCCATGCGGGACTGACCATAGCCGTGCAAGAAAATCATCGGTGCTTCATCGGCTTTTACCGGAATCTGATACATCACATTCGCATGGTCCGCATGTAATGTCTGACCTGCTCCCGTTGCTTCCCAAAGATCTTCCGGATTGAATGTGCCTTCACTTTGTAACACCACACCGCCTACCGAAAAAATACCTTGTTCCGCAATTTGTAATGGCTTACGCTGCTTCATAGCCTTATTGGTAATTAATGCCGATGATTGGGTATTCGCTGTAATAGTCGTTGGCGGATTGGCTGCCACTTCATCAGCTGCCGATACAACCATATTAACAGCCATCGTGGAAGAAAGAAGTGCAGATGCTACAAATAAACGAAGTGCTGTTTTTTTAATCGTATTCATGGATAGTCCTCCTAAGGTAAAAATTAATGGTAAAAAATATCAGTTTATTTAATTTTTCGATTACTTACTACCCTTTTAGTATATCGAAAATCTTCTCTAAAAGTACAATAGCACTTCTCAATACATGTATGCGTCTTGTTTATACTAAAGCGTTCCATTACTTAATATGCATTCTATGAACCTACATTAATTCTGTAATGATATAAAAAGAGGTCTTAATGAACGATTTCATTGCCGCAACTAAGCTACTAAGTCGTACATTAAGACCTTTAATTTTGTATTCTTTATTCAGTTATTAGCTTATTCTTAGTTATCAGCTTTTTTCGCTGTCAATTTACGTTGAATCAAAGCAGCACCAACGACTAAAATAATACAAGCGATTTTGAACGGTAAACTAATCGGGTCAATTAAATCGAATGTATACTGGTCAACGTGAATCATTTCACCGCCGATCCAGCCTAAAATACCGCCACCGAAGAAGAGAATAACAGGGTATTTTTCAATCAACTTGATGAACATCGTACTACCCCAGATAATAATCGGTACAGTGATTAAAATACCAACAAGTACAAGCATCATGTTCCTTCGGCTGCACCAACAACGCCGATAACGTTATCGATACCCATGATACCGTCTGCAATTACAATGGTAATAATGGCATCGCGCAAATTGCTCTTTGCCTCAATATTATGAGACGATTCATTGGCGGCCATCAATTTATAGCCAATCCAAAGTAATAATACACCACCTACTAAGCGTAACCCCGGGATATTATTAATCGCTTCCACAAAAAGAAACGCCATAATTAAGCGTAAAGCAATCGCCCGAATGTGCCCCAGAAAATAGCCAGCTTACGATGCTTCTCCTGTAAGTTTTTGGCGGCCATACCAATAACAATCGCATTGTCGCCGGCCAATAAAATGTCGATGACAATAATTTTTGCAATTGCCAATAATCCTGCAGCTGAAAACAGTTCCAAAATCATACCTCCGTCAAATTAATCAATGTATCGTAATATATCAATATACTATAGATATTATATCGAAATATCGTCACCTTGTCGATAGAAATCTGAAAATTTTTATAGCCTACTTTTTAATAAAAATCGCTTAACTCTAGCAATCCTTCCATATCACAATACATACACGGCTAACGATATTTCGACAATATCGCTTCCCGCCTAACAACTTTTCAATCTTCTGATGCTATGTTACAATAAAGTTATAATAATATTGACATGATGAACACATTTCGAGTAATATGTTGTGATTAATACATTGCGAATCAGATATTACGCTTTTCTTGTGATTATTTTAAAATCTCCGATGCTTAGTTGGAGACTTTTTTATTGTATAGATAAGGAGTTCGTATGCATCCTACCTTTAAAATTTTTGAAAAAATCCTGCTGTTTTTGCGGTTAGCGGGCCCTATCGTATTAACACAGTTCTCGCTAATTGCGGGCTCATTTGTAGCCATCTTACTATCCGGTCAATACAGCACCCTGCATCTCGCCGGGGTATCTGTAGGCTATAATATTTGGACGGCTTGCTTCTTCGGTGCCATGGGTATTTTACTGGGTATTTCCCCTATTATTGCGCAACTTTTGGGGGCCGACAAAAAAGAAAATATACCCACGATTATTGCTCATGGTCTCTATTTGGCGGTTGGCTTAGGTAGCCTCTTAATTCTAGCCGCATTCTTGCCCTCGAGCCGGTGTTAAAACTCATTAATTTGGCGCCTGATGCACAGGTTATCACCATTGATTACATGATAGCCATTGCCTTCGGGATTATTCCCCTCATGGCAGCACGGTTCTCCGAAATTCGGTGGATGCTCATGGCTTTACCCACTATTCCATGATGATTATGGTGTCCAGTTTTGTCCTTAACGTACTGCTAAACTATGCCTTTATTCTGGGGCATTTCGGTTTGCCTGCCTTTGGCGGCGTCGGTGCCGGCATTGCTACGGCCATTAGCTGTTGGTACAACCTTTTAGCCTATATTCTCATTTTACTTTTTAACAAAAATTTCAAACACTATAAAGTCTTTAGGCAGTGGCCCGCTTTTCAAAGCCCTTATATTGTTGAACAATTAACCTTGGGCGTTCCTATCGGTATTGCCATATTCTGTGAAATGAGTATTTTCAGCTTAGCCGGACTCTTAATGGCTTACTACGGTACAGAAATCATCGCCGCTCATCAGGCAGCTATTAGCTTTACTAACTTATTCTACGGGTTTCCGCTCAGTATCAGTATTGCTTCTACCATTACCGTTGGCTATGAAGTGGGTGCCCAACGATTCCGCGACGCCAAACAATACGCCTATATCGCCCGTGGCATCGCCATTATCATCGCCATTCTAATCTGTATGTACAGCTTTACCCACTTGGAACAAATTGCCGGCTTCTATACGAATGATCCTCATATGACCGGTCTAATCAGTAGCTTCTTAGCCTATGCGGTCTTCTTTACTGTTATCGATGCCTTCGGCACACCGCTTCAAGGTATATTGCGCGGTTACAAAGACGTGCGAATTATCTCTATCATAGCCCTAAGTTGCTATTGGGGCGTGAGTACGCCGATAGCAGCGCTCTTCACTTTTGGGTTCGACTTTGGTCCTTACGGCATCTGGATGGGCCTCTTAGGCGGCCTTACCGCTGCGTCCATTGCCTATACAGTCCGCGTTTGGTATATTCAACATCGCCGCTACGCTAAAGAGCTGGAAGCATAAATTGCTTTTGATTGTACTGAAAAATATATTCGTAACTCATGAAAACTAGAAACACAGGGTTGCTTACTCAATGATAAGCGCCCTGTGTTTTTTGCTATCTATTAATTTTGAAAAACATCTTTCGGTTATCGCATCCTACAAGTCATTTACTTTTACTTTTACTTTTACTTTTACTTTAACTTAACTTGAAACGCTCGAACCGGCAAACGGTCTTTGCCACTAACGGTCCCAATAATAGGTAAACGATCGGCGAGCGGTGTCATGGCAATCGGTTTGGTTAGGCCCAGTAACTCATTAAAACGATCAATTAACACTTGTTTCTGAGCTATCAACTCTTTTTGGGCTTCACCGGTCATAGCCACGCCCTCTTCATAGACATAGTAAAGTTGAATCGACTCGCCCGTAAGTACGAAATACGTCGCTTTAAGAAAAACTGACTGTGTTAATATGGCCAATAAACGTTCTAATTCGGCAACACGCTGTACCGGCACGGTAATCGTTAAGGCATGTAATACGCCACCGTTGCGACCGGTCAAGTTTTGACCATAGTACGAAATCGGCGCCATAACGGCTTCGGAGTCCGGATCTAAATTCAGAATTTCATTCAATTCATCACTAATCGCCGAATGGCCTGTTGGCTTACCGGATGCGTCTTTAGTGACTAAAATACCATTTGGCTTACCTTCAGAGCCCCCCTCTTTTTCGAGTATGCCTTCAGGGAAGATTTTTCGATAAAATGTCTTAGCATCTATTTCCTGATAGTTCTCACTCTCTATATATTGCAGCAAAGCTTCATATAATTGACTCATATCCATATTATGTCTCCTTTATTAAGTTTAATTCTCAATATAATTGTCGTACTGGATTATTACCAAATAAAGCTAACTTTAGCCGATTATATAACGTCAGTAAAATAAGACATTTAAACCCCTTCTTAATTATCATCAGAATAATTATTCCGGAACATGTTCTATATGTAATTATACAAAATTATCATTACAATTTGAAGCTGAAACTATTTCACCGTTTGCCCAATTTCTCCAACGCTAAATTTACTAACTAAGCATAATGTGCTTTAACAGCGCGTTTATTTGACATGAAACATCAAAAGTAATACAATAAGTACATATTTCATGCGGTTGTGGCGGAATGGCAGACGCGCTGTCTTCAGGCGGCAGTGCCTTCGGGTGTGCGGGTTCGACTCCCGCCAACCGCACCACAAAAATGCTATTTCTATGATATTGGGTGATGATTGCCCGCTCATAGAAATAGCATTTTTTATTTATATAATCTTTCAACTTTTCCTCAAGAACATACTTTCGATTATATCTTTAATTATAGATATAAAAGGAGTATACTAATAATCAAGAGCCGTTATAGTGTGACTAGGTCATCTCTGTTAAGGAGGTGAGATCATGAGTGTATTCGAAGCATTATCCTTGATGATAGCTTTTGCTACTCTAGTGGTCTTAATTCTACATGAAAAATGACCTAATCGTTAAGTAACGACTAGGCCATTTCTCAATTTGTAATCTTACCCAGAGATGAGCCTAGCGCTACGAAACACTATGACGGCTCGTCTTATGTATATATCTTAACGCAATAATATATAAGCGTCAAGTAAACTAATACTCATCCTCAACAGTAAGGCATATAATAGTGCACATACTTTTAGGGATATATTCATTACAAACCCATTTATTGCAATATTTAGTACTAAATTAGCACATGATTTAATCAGGTAATAATTTATTTTATATCTGTTACAGAACCAATAATTTGGTAATGAGGTTGCCATCCGCCTTTAAAATCAGGATAAGTTTGTGGCAAAGATGCATAGTAATCCTGTACATCCTGCGACAAATCTTCTTTAGTAAACTGATGCAAATACAGTTTGCGACATAATAGTGTCAGTTCAGCTTCTTCAAAAGTTACGCCATCACCAAAAGCAACCGGAGTCAGCCCTGCGCCTTTAGCTTTATCGCCATCACGCCCCGAATGAGATCCCATATAGCCTAAAGCTTTACGAAATTTCGGGTCAAAAAAGCTAACCGTAAAAAAGTCATTCCGCTTTAAAAATTCACTGGTATAGCGGGCCGGATGAATATATACCGTTGCCACTTTATGACTCTGTCCGGGATTCCCCCAAATATTGCCCAAACTCCCCCAACTAACAGTACAACTATTATAGTCCTCTATAGAACCGGCCGTTACCAACGCCCAATTTTTTTCAAACAACTCCATTAACTTGTTTGTATCTTCTTTTAATACTGACATTTAAAACATCCTTTCATGCCATACATCAGCCATAGTCTAATAGCCTATGTATAGCCTTATATCTACATTTCTAAATTTCTATATATGTTATTATATACTAATAAAATAGCATTGGCAAGTATGTACTTGTTAGATAGACACTACCTTTTCCTCTTTTCTTCCTGTCTTCTTAGCACCTTTTTAGCACATTTTAATACCTATTTTACTTTTATTATAGACTATCTTCCATTCTTGACACCTTATAATAATTCACGTATAGTTAAAATATTAGGAGAAGTCAACCCATCATGTCGCCTTTGAGCGATTGGGGTTGGCTTCTTTTTTATTTAATATAATCTTTCAACTTTTCCTCAAGAACATATTTTCGACTTTTTTCTTTAATTATAGAGATAAAAGGAGTATACTAATAATCAAGAGCCGTTATAGTGCGACTAGGTCATCTCTGTTAAGGAGGTGAGATCATGAGTGTATTCGAAGCTTTATCCTTGATGATAGCTTTCGCTACCTTAGTGGTCTTGATTCTTAAATGAAAAATGACCTAATACGTTTGTAACGACTAGGCCATTTCTCAATTTGCTAATTTCACTAGAGATGAGCCTAGCGTTACCACACACTATGACGGCTCGTCTTGTATATATCTTAACGCAATAATATATAAGCGTCAAGTAAAGCAATACTCACTTCTTAATCGTTCCCAAAATCTCACGCATTTGGCTGTACCTTCGTCATCCTGTTGTTTCCAAGTAAGAGCCACCACCGTCACCTTACCTTCTTTGATAGAAGCTACGTCAGTCGGCGTTTCTTCCGGTTCAAAAGATAATTTACCGCCAATCCAATAATATTTACGGCCTTTACGGTCTTCACGAGGATCGATAATATCGTAATACATCTGCATGCTTGGTCGAGGATTTCACAATTATCCCAACCTACGGGACCTTCTTTGGCAAAATTCATATTCAACAGCCCCTTAAATTGCTGTTTTTCAAATACTTCACCTATGAATTCACGAATGAACGGCATAATTTCGGCACTCCGTTTTTTACTGTAGCGTTCAACGGATACGGCTAAGGCCGGCACCTTATAGAACATAGCTTCCATGGCCGCACTTACCGTGCCGGAATATAAAGCATCGGATCCCAAGTTAAAACCGTTATTTACACCGGATACTACCATGTCCGGCATGTCATTTTTCAAAAAGTGAGACAACGCAAATTTCATGCAATCTGTCGGCGTTCCCGTTACGGCAAAGCGTCTCGGATTGTCTTCCTCGTCTGAAAAACGGCGCAACCGTACCGGCATCTGAATGGTAATGGCATGTGATTTGGCACTCTGTTCCACTTCCGGTGCAATCACCGTTACGCGGTGCTCTTTGGCAAGTTCCGCGCCTAAATCTAATATCCCGTTGGCCCATACGCCGTCATCATTTGTTAATAAAATGTGCATAGTCTTTTATAGATCCTTTCTTTTCACCATAAAACAGGCTACTCACTTCCTAAGATAATAGCCATCTATCTATTATTATATAGAGATTTTTAATACAAGTCCACCAAAAAGCATGAACATTGACAGCAACGAATGTATCTAACTTCTATATTGTAACAATATATCAGTAAATAATTTCTTCTATATATCCTATATGCAAAAAAGTGCCTACGCTACTAGGCACTTTTTAACAGTTTTATTTCTTTATCGATTTATCCGCATCACCCATGCGCGTCAATTTCACTTCACCAAGCGAAACGCCGCGTGTATGCTGGGTATGGGCCCACACTTTATCATGGCGATTCAAATAACCAAGGAAGGTTACCGGAACCCAACTGTACATGAAAAGCGGGTACACCAAATAATAGAGCCAAACTTTAGGCGGTACTTTAATGGTGGCCAATACGATGAGTGGGAACAAATACTGCCCGATACCGATGATGGTCCACACCGTAACCGGTAAAATCTGGTAAATAATATTCGTATAAATCGGCACGTACGCATTAATATAGGTCATAATCAGATAGAACGTAGATACCAATAAGAAATACGGCTGACTAATCTGAATAATACCGTCTAAAATACGTAAGTTCCCCTGCTTAATCCCTTCAACAAACAGTTTCGGAATATAGCGTTCGCCACAATCAAAATGCCCTTGTGCCCAACGCTTACGCTGCCGCCATGATTGCATAAAGGTCAACGGTTTTTCATCATACACGATGGCATCATGAGCCCACGTTGTTTTCACCCCGTGAATCAAAAGCTTCATGGAAAATTCCATGTCTTCGGTCAAACAATTACAATCCCATCCATAGGTCTTAATAATGTCCGTACGGATACACATACCCGTACCACCGAGCGCGGTCGACAAGCCAAGGTTATATTTAGCTAAATGCACATGTGATTCACTTGCCAGAAAGCAATCGCAAATGTGCCTGCCACCCACGTATCTGTTGGGTTCTTTGCATTTAAATAGCCTTGAATAACCGGCTCTCCCAATTCTAAGTGGTAATTCATTTCAGCTAAGAAATGAGGATGTACCAGATTATCAGCGTCAAAAATTACGAAGGCATCATACTCGCGGTCCATTTCGTAGATGCGGTTAAACATCCAGCCCATGGCATAGCCCTTACCTACCTCTTCTTTATTTTCACGCTCATGCACAATCGCACCGGCATTGCGAGCTATTTCAGCTGTCTTGTCGGTACAATTATCAGCTACTACAAAAATATCGTACAGCTCTTTCGGATAGTCAAGAATCTTCAAATTCTCTACCAATTGACCGACAACGGCCTCTTCATTATGAGCACATACAATAATGGCAAATGAGTTCTTAGGCGTATAATTCTTTTTTTCTTTCCTTCGCCACATGCCCGCTACGGCCAACACGAAATAATAAAGCGTATAGAATACGATTATTACCTGTAGCGGAATCATGAGAAGGTCAAGAATATAATCCATTTACGTCCTTCACCTCACCGTTTTACAAGATTAATAGTTGTGTTACAAATACCAAATACGGCGTACAGGGCAAAGATAAGAACCGGCCATGAATGCCAATCCCACACTAAAGCTAACACGCCAAGAATCGCAACAATAATTAAAGCCAATGTATTTACCGGATCGGCCCCCTTGCCTTTAAAATCCGGATGATGCACGCGACTTACCATTAAATAGCCGACTACCACCATTAAAACCATCAAAAGCCATTCCGGTAAACGAATGCCGGATAAAACATAGGTTGCGGCCATACAGCCGGCAGCCGGAATAGGCAAACCTAAGAAGTAACCATGTACTTCATCGGTCATAATGTTAAAACGAGCTAAACGGAAAGCACCGAATACGGAGAAAGCTAACAAAGGCACATAGCCAAGCCAGCCGGTATGACTCAATTGATACATGTATAACATGTAAGCCGGTGCAACCCCGAAACCAACCACATCCGCCAAGGAGTCTAATTCACGCCCCATTGGTCCGGATACGCCCAGCGCGCGAGCTACACGGCCGTCACAGCCGTCAGACAATAAGGATAATAACACACAAATTGCTGCTAACGTAAATTCACCTTGGGCCGCGAAAGTTATGCCTACGACGCCAAAGGATAGATTAGCAGCCGTAAACAAATTTGGAAATATAGACTTATCCATTTTTTTGCAGCCTCCCGATAATCGATTCTCCGCCACGTACATAATCGCCTTTTTTAACAGTAATCTCTACTGATTTAGGCACGAAAACTTCTGTACAAGATCCGAATTTAATCATCCCGTACAGTTCTCCTTTGGCCAGATTCTTACCTAAATCTGTCCACGATATAACACGTCGCGCTAATAATCCTGCGATTTGAGTAACTAAAATTTCAATTTTACCATTGTCAATGCCAATGGAGTGACGTTCGTTTTCAAAACCGACCGAATCTTTATAGGCCGGCAAAAATCCGCCACATGTATATTGTCGGAACGTAATTTTCCCTTCCATCGGCGCGCGATTTACATGCACATCAAACACAGAAAGAAAAATCGTTACCTTCTTACATTCAGTATTTAAGAATAAATCTTCATACACTTCACTTACTTCCATTACCTTACCGTCAGCCGGTGATACCAGCACGTCCGGATCATTTGGAATTACCCGTTTCGGATTTCTAAAAAAGAAGGTAAAAAAGCAAGCCAGTATAAATGGTATTATCGCCACATACGGGGAGATAAAATATCCCACCAGAAATGCTATAAGAAAAGTTACACCGATAAAAGGGTAACCATCTTTAACAATAAACCCTGTGGGCATCTTGCACCACCTCTCTATTTTTTTGATTGCTTCACCGCCCACATAAACTTAGGTAACGCCATCATTCGGCCGATGCGTTGCGGTTGATTGAGCAATCGATATAACCATTCTAAACGATTTCGTTGCATCCATTCGGGCGCTCTTTTTACATGGCCCGCCATAACATCAAAGGAACCGCCCAAGCCGATAGCGACTACTTTATCTAAATGAGACAGTTTGGAAGTAATCCATTTTTCCTGTTTGGGCACACCTAAGGCCACCAGGACAAGTTTAGCTCCACCATCTTCAATGGCTTTTATAATTTCAACTTCTTCTTGCTCATCAAAAAAGCCGGAGTGGATACCGACTACCTGTAAAGGACCAATGCGAGCCTCCATATTCTTTACAGCTTGCTCCGCTATACCGGGGGCTGCGCCGAAAAAATACACAGGCGTTTTATGTTGTGCTGCTTCTTGCAATAAGGCTACCGCCAAATCACAACCGGCCACACGTTCGGGAATGTGCTGCCCCAATTGCTCGGCAGCCCATAGCACGCCGGCCCCGTCGGGGACGGCCATATCTGCTTGTTTTAAAATTTGGTGCAATTCTTTATCGTGACGGGCGCGCATAACCATTTCAGCGTTAACCGTGACTACAGTATGTAGCCCCGGCTCAGAATATAAATTCTGTACACGCTGAACTGCTTCTTTCATGGTTATGACATCAACCGGCACATCGAGAATGCTCAATTGATTTCGCAAAACAAATACACCTCAATAATCAGCCGCTATAGTTAGGAGCTTCAACCGTGATGCTAACATCATGCGGATGGCTTTCTTTAAGACCTGCGGCAGTAATTTGGATAAACTGAGTATCATTAATCATTTCTTGGATATTATGACAACCACAATATCCCATGCTGGCACGTAAACCGCCTACCATTTGGAAAATAGTATCAGCTAACATACCTTTGTAAGGCACACGACCTTCAATGCCTTCCGGAACTAATTTCTTAGCTTCCGACTGGAAGTAACGGTCTTTACTACCCAATTTCATAGCACCTAAACTACCCATGCCGCGGTATACTTTATAGCTACGACCTTGATAAATAACCGTTTCGCCGGGACTTTCGTCCGTACCGGCCAAGATGTTACCCATCATAACAACATTGCCGCCCGCTGCAATGGCTTTGGCAATATCTCCGGAGTATTTAATCCCGCCATCGGCGATGATTGGAATATTGTAACGACGACCTACAGATGCACATTCGTAAACAGCTGTAATCTGTGGCACACCGATACCGGCAATAACACGAGTCGTACAAATAGAGCCCGGTCCGATACCTACTTTAACAGCGTCAGCACCGGCTTCAATTAATGCTTCCGTACCGGCTGCAGTTGCTACGTTACCGGCAATTACAGGCATAAACGGGAATGTTTTCTTAATTTCTTTAAGCGTACGCAATACGCCGGCAGAATGACCGTGAGCCGTATCAACAATGATTACGTCCGCTTTAGCAGCTACCAAAGCTCCATGCGGTCATATAAATCCTTACTTACACCAACGGCTGCGCCTACGAGTAAACGACCGCTGCTGTCTTTAGCCGAATTAGGATATTTCGTTGCTTTTTCAATATCCTTAATGGTAATTAAACCTTTTAAATAGCCGTTGTCATCAACTAAAGGTAATTTTTCAATACGATGGCGACGCAAAATAGCTTTGGCTTCTTCCAAAGAAGTACCTACCGGTGCGGTTACCAAATTTTCCTTCGTCATAACTTCACCGATTGGTTTATTTAATTCATTTTCAAAACGCATATCACGGTTCGTAATGATACCGACTAATTTGCCGTCAACAGTCACAGGTACACCTGAAATTGCGTATTTACGCATTAATTCTTCCGCATCAGCTAATAAGTTCTGTGGGCTCAAGTAAATCGGATCAACGATGATACCATGTTCTGAGCGCTTTACTTTGTCCACCTCATGAGCTTGTTCCTCAATGGACATATTTTTGTGAATAACACCCATCCCGCCTTCACGCGCCATAGCAATAGCCATTCGGGATTCCGTAACTGTATCCATACCGGAACTAATCATTGGAATATTGAGCTTAATATCACGAGTCAGGTTTGTAGTGATGTCTACTTCATGCGGTAACACATCCGAAGCCGCCGGAACTAATAAAACGTCATCAAATGTTAATCCGCGTAAACCAAACTTATCTTCTCTCATGGTAACTTCCTTTCTCCTTAATTTCTGTTTCCTTAGCAAGACATATTTTTAAATACTTGTCTTATTTCTCAGAGCGCATAACGCCGGCTTCCATAAAGTTATCTTTTTTCATATCAGTGAAAATAACTTTAACAGCTTCTTTTGGTACGCCCACAATGTCTACCGTTGCGTTGGTAATAGCTTCGCCCAATTTTTTCTTCTGTTCAAAGGTACGACCTTCAACAAGCTCCACATGAATAATTGGCATTCTTCTC
>ENA-OQBT01000862-OQBT01000862.1-human-gut-metagenome-genome-assembly--contig:-NODE-862-length-15545-cov-1.685433_pt1 | contig 15545 bp, 18 predicted proteins | sample MGYA00242749_ERZ504557 | MGnify/ENA primary metagenome ERZ504557 (study PRJEB26092, sample SAMD00036243) | human gut metagenome | host: Homo sapiens | study: EMG produced TPA metagenomics assembly of... | reverse complement strand
GGGATTTATTCAATAGAATATACATTGCCGTATTTAATGTGGAAAAAAACAGGTACAGTACACGGGCTCTCCATGCCCGCGCACTGGTAACAGGATTTTGCCGATGCTCCGCATTCCGAATCGGCAAAATCCGCGGTCACAACTGTATCATACGGAATTTTCAGTTCAGAAAATTCCTACCCGTGAAAAGTAGCAAAACCAGATACTATAAAACCACCAGACGGTCAGCCAGAAAAACACCCCATTGCCAGACTGACAAACGCAGACAAAAGTCCCCCTGCAAGTGTGTACCGGGTACGGCTGATACCCACAAAACCGAAATATACGCTCATGCAGTAAAGCACTGTTTCTGTACTTCCCATAAGGATGGAGGCCATAAGGCCGATCCGGGAGTCCGGTCCATAATTTTTAAACAAGTCTAATAACAGACCCACAGCGGCGGAGTTGGAGATCATGCGCACAAAGGCAATGGGGATAATTGGCCCCGGAAGCCCCAGGGAAGTGGCCGGAGCTTCCAGGATCTGACTTAAAAATTCTAAAAATCCTGATGCCGAAGTACGCCTACAGCGGTCATCAGCCCCACTAAAGAAGGTACCACCTGAACCACAGTGCCCATCCCTTCTTTTGCACCCCACAGAAAATCATCAAATACCTGACGTTTTCCAAGAATGCCGAAACCAACAATATAAAAAATAATAAGTGGAACCATAAGATCTGATAAAAACAAAAGAAAACCCATAAAAAATACCCATCCCCACACATGCTTTGTTTTTACAACATACGTGGAAATGGATATTTTTATGAATATGGGGGATGAGAGTATACGATACCCGGAATTATGCCTCAGTAAATAATGGAGTGGAGTAGTATCTGTCACCGCTGTCTGGAAGAAGAGCTACAATGGTCTTTCCTTCGTTTTCAGGACGTTTTGCCAGCTGGATGGCTGCATATAAAGCTGCACCAGAAGAGATACCGGTTAAGATACCTTCTGTCTTTGCAAGAAGCTTGGATGCTTCAAATGGATGCTCATTGTCGATGGGCATAACCTCATCGTAGATCTTGGTATCCAGTACCTTGGGTACGAAACCAGCACCGATTCCCTGGATCTTATGTGCACCGCCATGTCCTTCAGACAGAACAGGAGAAGTTGCAGGCTCTACTGCTACTACCTTTACATTTGGGTTCTGCTCTTTTAAGTATGTGCCAACACCGGTAATTGTGCCGCCTGTACCTACACCTGCTACGAAGAAGTCTACCTGGCCCTCTGCATCTCTCCAGATCTCAGGACCTGTGGTCTCTTTGTGGATCTTCGGGTTTACAGGGTTTACAAACTGGCCTGGGATAAAGCTGTCCGGGATCTCTTTTGCCAGTTCATCTGCCTTTGCGATAGCTCCGCTCATTCCCTTATCCCCAGGTGTAAGGACGATCTCAGCGCCATATGCCTTTAAAATGTTGCGGCGCTCTACGCTCATGGTCTCCGGCATGGTTAAGATCACGCGGTAGCCCTTGGATGCCGCTACAGATGCAAGTCCGATACCTGTATTTCCGGAAGTTGGTTCAATAATAACAGAACCTGGTTTTAAAACGCCTCTTGCTTCTGCATCTTCGATCATTGCCTTTCCTACACGGTCTTTTACGCTTCCTGCCGGGTTAAAGTATTCCAGCTTCAGTAAAATTCTTGCTTTTAATCCTTCTTTTTTCTCCAGATTTACCGGCTCTAAAAGTGGTGTGTTTCCTACTAATCCTGCTGCTCCCTTAACAATTCCTGCCATAATAAGCTCCTTTCCATGCACAGCACATATGCCTATCTGTTCACTGGGTTTTGATTTATGGGTATTATAAAACCTATAAACCTACTTGTCAATAGGTTTATAGGTTTTTGTTTCAATACATCATAGCTCCATTTGCAGCGAACCGGTAAGTCCTGCCATCAATGACCATTTCCGTATTGCTGACCATGGCTCCATTTGCATCCATATAATACCAGTTATCTCCCACCTGTACCCAGCCGGTCTGCTTCACATAATCTTTCATGTAATACCATCTGCCATCAATCTTCTTCCAGCTATTTGCAGGGATTTTAGAACTATAGTCTGTAAACGACAGTTCAATGGTCACATGATCATTAATCCCATCTACATTTCCTTCCTGGGTGCACTGCCAGATAGTGCGGTTTGGATAACTGTTTACTGTGCCATAACGTGCATACCAGATATCATATGGGATATCTGCTGTATTTAAGTGATTGGTAAGCCAGTCATTATTTGCATACACAATAGGGCAATAACCTGCATCTGCGATCACCTTGCAGAAGGCATTTACATTTTCCGTGATCTGGGCTGCACTTAAACCCTGTTCCAACAGGTAATTAGACTCCACATCATAAGCTACCGGATAGGAAACCGGAAAATCCTTAATGACCTGGAGCACATACTCTGCCTCATCTGCTGCCGTCTGTGCATCCAGCGCCTGCGTATAGAAGAACACGCCTGTTTTTATGCCATGGGCTGCTGCTTCTGTTATATTCCGTTCAAAATACGGATCCCTGTCTTTATAATAGCCAATACGGATCATGGCAAAACCAACGCCATCTGCAGCCACTTTTCCCCAATCAATACCATTTTCCTTATTTGCACGGTTCTGGTATTTTGTCACGGTAATACCTTTTGCCACTGCCCCCTCAACAGGCGCACCTGAAGCATCTACATAACTGCCATTTTCAAAATCCCATGCTTTGGCCTGGGCTGCCATAGGAAAAGCCAGCGAAACTGCAAGCACTGCTGCTGCCAATTTCAGAGAACCCTTATATTTCATATACCGGATTTTATTCCCATTCTGTTTCATCTATTCCCGTCCTTTCTGTTTTTCACAAATCATTCATGAGAGTTTCCGCCTGGGATAACAGGCAGCTAAGCAGGCATGTGGAGAACCTGAATATAAGGTATTATAACTCTGTTTCAACAAATAAGTATTAATATTTGTCGAAGAAGTCTAAAAATTCTCCTACCATTTTTCAAAAAAATCGGATATAATAAATAATATAGTTATGCACTAGGAGCGATTTTTATGTCTAAAGTTTGGGAATTTTTTGAAAATATGAATGAAGCTGTTTATGCTTCTGATATAGATACATATGAACTGATCTATTTAAACAAAACAGCCAGAAATCTGTTCAATTTTAAGGATAAGGCTGCTTATAAAGGTAAAAAATGCTACGAAATCCTGCAGCAATGCTCCTCTCCCTGCGCAATGTGTACCAATAAACGCTTAAAACCAGATGAATTTTACGAATGGTCCCGTTTTAATCCGATGGTGAATCGTTCTTTTCTGCTGAAAGATACTATGGTCATTGATGACGGGCGCAGAATCCGAATTGAAATAGCGATCGATCTGGATATCCAGGAAATGACAAAGAAAACTTTCTCCCAGTTTACAGACACTGAAGCTCTGATCAATGAAGGGCTTCGCTGTGCTCTGGCAGAAGAAACACCTGAACAGTCTATTAATACATTATTGCAGTATCTGGGACAGATGTTCCACAGCGACCGGGTATATATTTTCGAGAAAAATAAACATGGCAACTTTGATAATACCTTTGAATGGTGCACCTGTGGCGTTTCTCCCCAGATAAATATGCTGCACAATATCCCACCGGAAGCACTGGGAACATGGCCTTCCACTTTCCAGAAAGGAGAAAGCGTGATCATCCGGAATTTGGATGATATTATGTCTTATGATCCTGTTGTGTATGAATCACTTATGCCCCAGAATATTAAACGGCTGGTCACCAGCCCTATTTCCCGCAATCAGGATATAATCGCTTTCTATGGTATCGACAATCCACCCCTTGATCGTATGGATCATATTGCTTTTATGCTTCAGCTATTTGGACATTTTATCGATTCCATGCTGCGACGCAGAAATCTGGTTGAAAAGCTGGAAAACTTAAGCTATTATGACCAGCTGACCGGTGCGAAAAACCGCCATGCCCTGAATAAACAGCTGGCTTCCCTTACCAAGGGCCAAAGTCTGGGCATACTTTACGGTGATGTTATGGGATTAAAACAGATCAATGATACTTTGGGACATCAGGCTGGCGATAAAGCCCTTCTTTATGCCTGTGAAAAACTGAAATCCCATTTTCCGGAGGAATGTGTATACCGTATTGGTGGTGATGAGTTTATTGTGCTCATACCGGGCATTACAGAAAATCTGTTCCAGTCCATGATCCGTTCTATACTGGCAGATATGGCAGAAGGCTCCGTTCACCTGGCTCTTGGCTCTGTGTGGGTAGAAGATTGTACTGACAATGCTGAAAAGGCTCTGTCTGAAGCAGATGCCAGAATGTATGAAGATAAACGGGCCTATTATGCAAAGAACAGACAGTTAGACAGAAGGAGACGTTAAAGTACGTCTCCTTTTTTATTGGAACGATCCATGATCCTGCAAAAAAATACCGCTACCAGAGTACTTACCATAGTTGCCACAAGGCATGGACCTGTAACAGCTGCCGCAGATACACTGTGATACTGGCTTCTGTAAGCGATGATATTCACCGGGATCAGCTGAAGGGATGATATGTTCATGACCAAAAACGTACACATTTCATTGCTGGCAGTGCCTTTGGGAACTGCCCGAACCGTGCTTTTCTCTTTTCTGCGCATCTCTTCTATTTTTTCCAGTTCTTTCATGGCCTTAAGTCCCGCAGGGGTTGCGGCCCAGCCAAGCCCTAAAATATTTGCAATGAAATTTACTGAAATCTGTCTGGCGGCTTCACAGTCCGTTGGCAGATCTGGAAACAGAAACTTTAATATGGGCCTCATTTTCCCTGAAAGCTGCTCTACCAGCCCGGCCCTGCTTCCTATCTCCAGGATCCCGTTCCAGAAAGCTACGATCCCCACCATGGTGAGGCTTAATGTTACTGCTTCCCCGGCTGCGCTTAAAGCTCCTTCTGTTACCTGAGCCAGTCTTCCATGAAATGCTCCCCATATGATCCCCAGAAAAAGCATTCCGCTCCAGATATAATTTAACATATGACTTTTTCTGCGTTCCTTACACACCCATTTATACACATTTTATGATCTGGTGCACGGGAAAATACACCTTCCTGTAGTGCAAAAGTTATCCACAATCTAAATCTTGTATTTTCCCTTTTTTTTACCACATATTCTTGTGTTTGTCGGTGGATAATGTGGATAACTTTGGGGATAACTCTGTTTATAGTGTGTGTAAACCCTGGGGAAACTGTGGGGAAATATGTATTTTTATGTGGAAATAGAAAATTTTGTGGATTTTTTATTCCACATTTTCATAGATTTTGGAAATCTGCTTTTGAATTTTCCCGGCTTATCCTGTTTTACTGCTCTCTTTTCACCGGCATATATAGCTCCATAAAGTGAATATTTTTTTCCTCTCCCAAAAATGTTGTCATATTATTGGCATAAAAAACCTGTTCCGGCTCTACACCCTGGGATTTTCCCCAGTTATACATTTTCCAGGCAACCTCTTCATCCAGATAAATGCTTTCTGATTTCACAATGGTATAAATACAGGGAACCGGTTCTGTCAATTTATACTGCTCCGGCTGAAATCCTTTTCCGATCCACTGCTCTACTCCTTTATAAAGAAGCAGATTGGTTTCCTTCTCCTGCAGACCGTCTTTTCCATTGAAAATAATGTATAAAAATATGTCATGTCCAGACCTTCGATCGTTGAAGACATGGCAAACCACTGTTTCAGCCCCTCAAGAAGACTTTCGCAGATCCCTAATTTATAAGCTGTGGGGAAATTTTTAAAAGTATATTTTCCCTCATATTTCTCGGCCTGGTCCATATCCCGTTCAGCAAGCTGCATACGTGCGATCGCCTGCTGGTGATACTGTATGCTGGCTTCCTCCTGTTTTATACGCATTGCTAAATGGTCTTTCATACATTCTAAGGAATTCTCTTCCTTTATATATCTTTCAATTTCTTCCAGACTCTGGTTCATCTTCCGTCTGTATACAATAAACATAAGCCGAAGGATATCTTCTTCCAGATAATAACGATATCCATTTCCTTTTTTCTTGATTTTATGATTCCTTTTTCTCATAAAAACGGAGAGTATCCCGGCTTATGCCCACGATCTCGGACATATCGCCTATAAGATACTCTCGACGTTTCATTTCTGTTCTGTTTTCCGTCATACATTTCTTTTCTCCTGTTTTCCATTTTCTCACGATCGATATTTCTTTTGGATGTGCCCTTAAAGAATATCTTATATGGATTTTGTGATTTGGTCAATGGTGACCAGGAAAATAGAAAGGGAACCGGTACATCATTTACGAAATGATGTACCGGTTACAGTTTATCTTACACCGAACTTAGCTCCACGTTTAATGGTGCCGTTGCTGTTCCATTCATTGTAAACGTATGGACCACCGTCTGTGGTTCCATTTTCTGTAACTCATGGTTTCCGCCATTATAGTTATAGTTGCCAGTTACCATCTTGCAGCTGCTGGTGTCGAAATAATAAACATTTCCATTGATCTTCATAATACCGCCCTGAAGTTCGCCGGTATCAGCTGCATAGTACCAGGTGCCATCTCTCTGGATCCATCCGGTTCTCATTAACTGGTCATCACCAAAATAGAACCAGTGATTTCTGTACTGTACCCAGTTGTTGGTGCAGTAAGATCCGTCACCCCACTGATACTTTACTCCCTTTCCTGTACCTGTAAAACCTGCTGCAAAAGATGTCATCGCACTACCTGCAGTCAAAGCCAGTGCCAGCGCTGTAATAGCAAAACGTTTCTTCATACTTATCAATGCCTCCTGCATTTTTATATCTGTTTTATGCAGAAAGCATACACCTTGGAGTTGCTCCAAGGTCAAGGCATGTAAGAGTTTTGTAATGTTTTGCAGCAGTTTGTAAGATTTAATGTTCTCTGCCCGGTAGTATTTTACAGTACCATCGCCAGCTTCGTTGCCTCATATATTCCCTTTTTGGCATCTCCTGCTGTCAGACAGTCTCCTACACTGTGAATACGGTGATCACCTTCATACTCTGTTTCCAGTGCCTTGTCTGAACGGGAACCGAAAGCAAGGACAATACTGTCAAATCCGGTCATCTCTTTTGTTTCTCCGTTCTGATCATACCTGATGCCATCCGGACGTATCTCACATACACGGCTGTTTAAACAAAATCCCACACCAGCTTTATCCAAACGGCTTAAAAGGTTCTCTCTTGGTCTGAGAGGCGCTAATGGTGCTGCTTTATCCAGCATATCTACAACAGTGACTTTATTGCCGTAGGTACTTAAGACCTCTGCTGCTTCTGCGCCTACTAATCCTGCTCCCAGTACCAGGATCTTCTGACCGCTTAAGCGCACATCAAAAGAAAGCACCTGATTTGCCAGATATACATTTTCACCGTCAATTCCCGGAATACGAGGAACTAAAGGCTGTGCACCACAGGCAAGAATGATCTCATCAAAGCCTTCCTGTTCTAACATTTCTTTTGTGGCTTTTACCCCGTAAATGACTCTGCCCCATATTTCTTACAGAAAGTAAGGTAAGTACTGATAGTCTTGGCCAGCTCCTGTTTCATAGCCGGAACTGCTGCCAGGCGGTACTGCCCCCCTGCTGTAATTTCTTTTTCATATACCTTTACTTCATGACCCCGTTTTGCCAGGATCCATGCTGCCTGCAGCCCCACAGGACCTGCTCCTACAACGGCGATCTTCTTTTTCTTTTCTGCCGGTGTGATCTCCCATATATGCTCTTTTCCACTAAATGGATTGATCATACAGGAAATGCCAAAGCCCTCTTCAAAGGAATTCGGATACAGACATCTCTGCATACATCCGGTACAGGTAAGAATCTCATCCAGCCTTCCTTCTTTGATCTTTTCCGGTAAATGAGGATCACAGACAGATTCTCTGCCTAAAGCCACAAAATCCATTGCACCTGTCCTGAGAGCAGATAACATCAGCGCCGGATCATTCATTCTTCCTACTCCGATCACGGGAACAGAAACTACATCTTTTACTATTTTCACGTTCTGAATGTTAAATCCACTTTCTGAGTAATAAGAATGGATGGCAATCCCATGTGAAATATGAATAGCATCTGCACCGGCTGCCTCAAAAAGAATAGCCTGTGCCGCTGCATCTTCAATGCGGTTTCCACCGTCATATCCTTCATCACCGCTGGTCCTTACGCAGACCGGGAATGCCTTTCCACAGGCTTCTTTGATCCCTTCTACGATCTCACAGACGATCCTCGCCCGGTTGGAAACACTTCCGCCGTACCGGTCCACCCGTTTATTTACACCCCGGGATAAAAACTGGGCCAGCAGATAGCCATGGGCACCATGGACCTCTACGCCATCAAAGCCGGCTTTCTGCGCCCTTACAGCTGCAGCCACAAATTTTTTTACTACTTCCTTTACTTCTGCTTCTGTCAGCTCATGTACCGGGATCAGATTGGCTTTATCCGGGATATTGCTGGCTCCCACTGCCATTTTATCTGTACTTCCTTTTCCCTGCATTCTTCCAGAATGCTGCAGCTGGGCGAAAATACGGCCGCCATTTTCATGTACCCGTCCTGTTAATCTGGAAAATGAAGGAATAAATTCATCATCATAAATAGCTGCCTGCATGGGATAAGCCAGTCCTTCTTCACTGACACATAAAAATTCCGTGATCAGCAGCCCAAATCCCCCCAGTGCCCGCTCGCCATAATAATTGCAGGCCTGTTCCGTCATATGATGCTTTGCATCTGCATAATGGCTGTTCATAGCCGGCATCACAAACCGGTTTTTATTTCCAGTTCTCCTATTTTCATAGGCTGAAATAATGCTTCGTACATAATGTCCTCCTTTATTTTACCAGGCAATAGCATACGCTGTTATCTCTTACATAACAGCTTACATCCCCCTGTTCCAGCAGATATTCCAACATAGAACGGACGATCCGTTCATATAATTTGGCTTTTTCCAGACGTTTTACCGGATGTCCCATATCATTGATCACTTTTGCAGTCAGCTGTTCCAGAGTAATGTCCTCAGAGATCAGTGGCTTCATATCTCTCAGGATTTCCTTAAAACGCTGTATATTCTCCTCTGCCAGTTCCCTTACTTCATCAAAAACCCCGTAATGGGCAAGAATTATATTTTTTATACCCAAGGTTTTTGATTTTTTCCAGTGTTTTCAGTGTCTGTGACCAGCAGGCATATAAAACAGCCGTCCTTTTTTCAGGCTTTCCCGGTCAAACATGCTGTCTGCCAGATAAGCCACCCCATCCGGCGTAACAAAGCCCATATGACTGGCTGCATGCCCAGGAAGGGAAAGGATCCGGAACTGTACGCCGCAGACCTGAACCTGTCCCTGGCCTGGCAGGATCATCTGGTCTGCTTTACACAGCATATCACTACATTCTCTTTCATTATCCTGTAACGTATTCGAATAGAAAACAGTTTTTAAAGACAATGTATCCTGCAATATGCCTGCATCCAGACAGGACATGACCAGTTCTGCCCCATATTCCTCCTGAAGAAAGCGGTTATTTTCTGTATGGTCATAATGCCCGTGACTGCATAGTACCGCTCTTACACTGATCTTGTTTTACTGAGATATTCTGCCAGTTGTGTTCTTGCCAGACGGGAACCACAATCCATTAATATCCATTCTCTTTCTCTTATCTCATAATAAGGAATACAGTTTCCCATCAAATAAAGACAACCTGTATTTCCTGCCACCTGCACTGAATGTCCCATACACTTCCGGTCTCCCTTAAACACGTTATCAGGAACACAAATATCCGCTCACCTAAAGTTGTCTTCGGCGGGCGGACATCTGCATTATGTCTTACAATTTTTTTACTTTCTGCTTTCTTTGATCTGTTTGATCAGTTCCGGGATCACCAATTTCAGATCGCCTACTACACCATAATCTGCCATATTAAAGATAGGTGCATCTGGATCTTTATTAATAGCTACGATCACATCAGAACCACTCATACCTGCTGCATGCTGGATTGCTCCTGAAATTCCACATGCAATGTACAGTTTTGGACCAACTGTCTTTCCTGTCTGTCCAACCTGATGAACATGTCCGATCCAGCCTGCGTCAACAGCTGCACGGGATGCACCTACAACGCCGCCTAACAGATCTGCAAGTTCCTTTAACGGTTCAAAACCTTCAGGTCCGCCAACGCCTCGTCCGCCGGACACGATCACTTCTGCACTCTCCAGATTTACATCACCGGCATCTAAGTCTTTTAATACCTCTACCAGACGGGTACGGATACGTTCTGCTGCAATGTGGATATCTTCTGTAATGATCTCAGGCTTGTTATCCTCGTTTCTCTCACCCTTCTTAAATACGCCCGGACGTACAGTTCCGATCTGCGGACGATGATCCGGACACATGATCGTAGCCAGAAGGTTTCCACCGAAGGTAGGACGGGTCCATGCGATATTTCCTGTTTCTTCATCATAATCTACAGCTGTACAGTCAGCTGTCAGACCAGTTCTTAAACGGCAGGAAAGCCTTGGTCCCATGTCACGACCCTCATTGGTAGCACCGATCATCATGGTGGTTGGTCCGTATTTTGTTACCAGGGCATACATAGCATCTGCATACGCGTCTGTGGTATAATGCTGGTATTCTTCCCCGTCAACTACAATAATCTTATCTGCTCCATAAGCTGCTGCTTCTTTCACAGCTGCCTCTGTCTTATAACCGATCACAACTGCCACAAGAACACCGCCCTGGCATCTGCCAGTCTGCGTCCCGGATTTAACAGCTCCAGTCCTACATTTCTGGCCTTTCCTTCTTCATCGGTTTCAATAAATACCCATAAATCTTTGCTTAAAGCCTCCATGTTCTTCCTCCCTCCTTATACGATATGTGCAGAATTTAATAATTCAAACAGTTTCTGTGCAGAAGCTTCCGGACTATCTTCTTTTACAACAACGCCGCCCTGCTTCTGAGGAGGAGTAAAGCTCTTCTTAACCTTTGTAGGAGATCCCTTTAAACCAATACGTTCTGCGTCTACAGGAATATCTGCTGCAGTTAAAGTATTGATCGTCGCTCTGTTTGCTGCCATTTTTGACTTAATAGTTGGATAACGTGGGCTGAAGCTTGGCTTTGTCACTGTGATCACACAAGGCATCTTTGCTGCCAGAACCTCATATCCTTCCCCAGTCTCACGTTTTACCAGAACTTCATCATTTTCTACCTTTGCTTCAATGGCATATGTGATCTGTGGACAATCCATATGCTCTGCGATTTCTGGTCCTACCTGTGCGGTATCACCGTCAATTGCCTGCTTACCACAGAAGATGATATCAAATTTGCCTTCCAGCGTCTCGATCTTGTCGATAGCTGTTTTTAATGTATAACTGGTAAGCCAATGTATCTGCACCGCCGAAAGCTCTGTCACTTACCAGATATGCCTTATCTCCGCCTACTGCCAGACACTCTTTTAAAGCTGCTTCTGCCTGTTTTGGGCCCATGGAAAGAAGGATGATCTTCGTTTCCGGTGTTACATCTTTAATACGTGCTGCAATCTCTAATGCATATGCGTCAAAAGGATTGACAATACTTGGAACACCTGCACGGATCAGTGTATTTGTTACCGGATCGATCTTGATCTCTGTGGTATCCGGAACCTGCTTAATGCAAACTAAGATGTTCATGCATTTTCCTCCTTTGGCTCTTCCCAGTATAACATGGTTGCCATGCTTCCTACCTGGCATACAGCCCCATCCTGGTTAATAATAGAATACTGGATATTTAAAATACCTCTGTCTGGTTTTGATTTAGAGCGCTTAGCCTCCAGAACTTCCACCTCACAGTGAATGGTATCACCGATCTTGATGGCTCCTACGAATTTCCACTCTGTGCTTAAAGCTGCAATAGCAGAACCGTCAACCAGTCCCATACGTCCCCATAAACCGGTAGCAATGCCTGCACCTAAGAGTCCATGGGCAATACGGCTCTTAAATGGAAGGCTTTCTGCATAGATTTTATCTGTATGGATCGGGTTGTTATCGCCGGTAATACCTGCAAACAAAACTACGTCTGTTTCTGTAACAGTACGGGAAAGAGTGGTAAATTTATCTCCCACATGAAATTCACTTAAATATAAATAAGAACGCTTCATGTTCAAAACCTCCTGTTTTCTAAAATGGATCTATTTTTCCTGCAATCCTTTGTATTTTCGTATTAATGTTTATTATTAATGCTTTTATTAATACTCTTTTAATACAAATCTTCCAACTACCATACGGCAGATCTCAGAAGTTCCTTCACCGATGGTTAAAGCTTTGCATCGCGGTACATACGCTCTACCTGATATTCGTCACAAAAGGCCATATCCGCCCATGATCTGAAGCATAACTCCCTATTACTACTTTATGACGCCCAAGAACATCGGAAAGGGAACCAAGAGCCAGTCTGCCCACAAAGTTGGCAACTGCCATGATACCCACTAAAAGTGCTGCCTGCGCCGCTGTGATGCCTGCCACTTCCTGGCCGATCCTGGAGGCATGTCCGATGAGCATCAGACCTGCTACAGAAGCACATAAAAGTGTTGCCCATAAAAGAATAACATCTTGGATCCTTTAACATTTCCCGCCATGTTTTTCCTTCCCTTGCAGCCTGGGCTGCTGCCGGTGTATATCCTTCCGGTTTCCAGCCGGCCGGCGGACCGTCTATGTACCAGGATGTTGCCAGTGAAACAACTAAGAACATTCCGCCTACCAGGCGAAAACGCTGTCATTACATTAAACCGGGTCAGTAAGAAATTAGCTAACGGCGCAACGATCAGGGATGCCATTCCACAGGTTCCCACTGCCATTCCGGAAGCAAATCCCTTTTTGTCCGGAAACCAGCTGACAGCTGTTACGACACCTGGATTATAGCCAAATCCGGAGGCACAGCCTGCAAGGATACCGAAGCTTGCATACAGCATAATAATACTTCCTGCCATTCCTGTTGCAAACCAGCCAAGTCCCCACATAATACCGGCTGCGATCATCAGCTTTCTGGCTCCGAAACGCTGCAGCAACATTCCCCCTACCAGTCCCATTAAAGCCACACACATAAGCATAATGGAATAAGCTACTGTTACCTTGCTGTAATCCCAGCCCATGTAATTTGCCAGTTCACCGGAAAATGCACTCCATGCATATACGCCTCCGAAACAAAAGGTGTTGCAGCAAATGCAAAAAAGCATGATCCAGCGATTTTTTTGCTTTTTCATTTCCATAAATCTTTAACCTTTCAGAGGGATCAGACCCATTTCCTTTGCTTTTGCAAGAAGTTCATCCCTGAATTTCGGATGAGCAATCGCGATCAGATTTTCTGCTCTCTGTCTTACGGTCTTATAACGCAGCGGAGCAATACCATATTCTGTTACAATATAGTCTACATCATATCTTGGAACCGTTGTAATATTTCCAGGCTGGAAATATGGTACGATCTTGGAAATGGTGTCATTCTTTGCTGTAGAATTCAGTGCGATAATGGATTTTCCGCCTTCACTGATCTGTGCACCACGCACATGGTCTAACTGGCCGCCGATGCCGCTGTACTGTCTTCCATTTACTGTTTCGGAATTGACCTGTCCCTGAAGATCTACTTCCAGACAGCCGTTAATAGATGTCTGCTTGTAGTTCTGACCGATGACATATGGATCATTTACATAATCAACCGGCTGCATCTGGAACATTGGGTTATGATCAATGAATTTATAAAATTCTTCGCTTCCTGCTGCCTGTGCTCCAATACAGATACCAGGATTTAAGGTCTTTCTCTTGTTGGTGATAACTCCTGCTTTTACCAGCTCCATCATGCTTCTGTCAATGTCTCAGAATGGACACCCAGATCCTTTTTGTCCATCAGGTTGCGGGCAATAGCATCTGGAAGCATTCCGATACCTAACTGGATGGTTGCGCCGTCTTCAACCAGACTTGCGCAGTAATCTGCGATCTTCTGGATCTTTTCATTTGGCTCTGCCCTGCCAATGATGTATAAAGGCGCTGTCTGCTCTACAATGTAATCTGCCTTTGCCAGTTCAAACATTCTTCCTTCTACAAAAGGCAGATCCGGATTGACCTGGGCAATGATGCGGTCTGCGGTTCTTGCTGCCGGTTCTGTAAAGCAGCAGGTATTTCCAAAGCTGCACATACCATCTTCATTTGGAGGTGTTACCTGGATAAATGCCCAGTGTGGATTTAAATCAGGATTTTTTGCAAACATATCTGGCCAGTTGTGGAAATTGGTTCCTCCCAGATAATCTACTCTTCCTGCATGATAAGCCGGTCTTGATTTTGGTCCGATGAAAAGGGAAATATGGTGGAAATGTCCTTCGTATTTCTCTTCCAGATATTCATTTGGTCCTGGACTCATACCGTGGATAATGATTACATTTTCCAGTTCTTTATAACGTGCAACCAGTGCATCTACCAATGCAGGCGGTTCTCCGATCCAGTCAGCAAATATGATTTTTTCTCCGGATTTAACATGGCTGACTGCTTCTGCTGCAGTGGTCATTTTATCTTTATATTTTTCGCGCCAATCCATTTATTTCAACTCCTGTTTTTCTATTTTTGATCTCAAATTAGAATAAGCTGTTTCCGCCGTCTTCGATCCAGGTCTGACCTGTACAGTAGGAAGCTTCATCAGAACCTAAGAATAATGCTACGGAAGTTGCCTCATCCGGCTCACCAAAACGTCCCATAGGAATGTTTCTTAAGAACATTTCACATCTTTCAGGATTTAATCTGGTTCCCTCTGTCAGTCTGGTTGCATGGGTTCCAGGTCCGAATGCACAAACGCGGATTCCATATTTTGCCATTTCCAAAGCTGCGAATTTGGTGAACATGGTAACGCCGCCTTTACTTGCGGAGTAAGCACCTGTATTTGGAGAAACGATCAGGGATGCTACGGAACTGGTATTTACCACAACTCCCTTAATTCCCTTATCTACCATGTGTCTTAATACTGCCTGAGATACAAAGAATGTACCATTTAAGTTGATATCAATGACTTTGCGCCACTGCTCTTCGGTGCTGTCTAACAGAGACTGGCGTCCGATCACACCTGCAATATTAAACAGAGCGTCAATGTGCCCAAAATGCTCGATCACAGCTGCGATGGCTGCGTCAACATTTGCCTTGGATGATACATCACATGGAACTGCAAACACTTTGTCTTTCTTATCCCCAAATTCCTTGTCCAGTGTATCCTGCTCCAGATCCAGAGCACCTACTAAAGCACCTTCTTCTACTAATCTGTTTACCAGATTTAACCCCAGTCCGTTGGCAGCCCCTGTTACCACACAAACTTTACCTACGTAGCGATGATGTTCATAATGCATAAGATAACCCCTCCTATAAATTTTGTTGTACGAAAGAGCACATACTCTAAAACATTTCGTCATTTTTTGTCAATCAAATGTTCCAGATGCCTGGTCTTTCTGTAACCGTCAAACTACATTATCATTAAATATTAAGAGCAATTATCGTGCCATCTTTTGTATTTTCTGACCTTTATG
>ENA-OQBT01000861-OQBT01000861.1-human-gut-metagenome-genome-assembly--contig:-NODE-861-length-15560-cov-3.224713_pt1 | contig 15560 bp, 22 predicted proteins | sample MGYA00242749_ERZ504557 | MGnify/ENA primary metagenome ERZ504557 (study PRJEB26092, sample SAMD00036243) | human gut metagenome | host: Homo sapiens | study: EMG produced TPA metagenomics assembly of... | reverse complement strand
CGACCGCGTCAGCGACATCGTGGTGGTGGTCAATCCCAAGGTGCGCGGTGAAGTGGAAACGTTGGTTGGCGAGATGGGCTACACCAAGGTCCGCGTCATCATTGACGGCGGTGACGAGCGTGTGGACAGTACCGCCACCGCGCTCGACATGCTGGCTACGGCTGGCATTCCGGACGATGCCAAGATTCTGATCCATGACGCCGTCCGTCCGTTCGTGGAACAGTCCGCCATCGACGGTTCGATTGATGCGCTCGACCAGTTCACGGCCGCAACCGTGGCCTACGCCTCAACCGACACCGTGCTGTTGACCGAGGATCTGGGCGATTTGAAAGTGGTCAAGTCGGTGCCGGACCGCCCGAACACCTTCCGCGCGCAGACCCCGCAATCCTTCCGCTTCGCACGATTCGTCACGCTTACGATTTGGCTGCCGCCGACCCGGACTTCCATCCCACCGACGACACGCGCGTAGTGGTCGATTATCTGCCTGATGAACCCGTCGCCATTGTCTCCGGTGCGGAAACCAACCTGAAGATCACCACGCTGGAAGATATTCCCACAGCTGAGCGTATCGCCGAGGAGATTCTCGGTCGTGATCCCAAGGAAGAGGCCCGCGCCCGCATGCACGCCCTGCTGGCCCAAGCGGCCGGCCAGATGCATCGCTAGACTGGCATTATGCGTGAACTCAATGTTGTGATCTCCGGCTTCGACCACTATGACGGCGTGGAGGTCAATCCCGCCGTCGAAGTGCCCAAGGCCATCGCCGAGCAGGGACTGGGCGTCTCCTCTGCTCCGGACGATCCGTTGGAGCAGGTCGCCGTCACCGTTCATGCTGTCAGCATCCCGGTGAGCTTCGCCAAAGCCTGGCCCACGCTGAAAGAGACGATTGAGCCACCAAGCCCAATATCGTCATCGCCACCGGGCTCAAGCACGCAGCCCGAGGCGTGATGCTTGAACGATGCGCCACCAACCTGATGGACGCGATCAAGCCAGACGCGGACAACGTGATCCCACGCCGCGAACCCATCGATCCCAATGGCCCGGCCGCCTATTGGACCCGCCTGCCGTTGCGCTCGATCCTGAATGATTTCACGGACGATTCGATTCCGGCCACCTTGAGTTCGGACGCAGGTACGTTCGTATGTAATTCGCTGTTCTACAACTTGCTCAACTGGACCGCCACCCAGGAGCAGGTGCTGGGCGGATTCGTCAGCTTCCCTCCGGTCGTTCCGGCGCATTCCAGCAGCATGGTCTACCACTCGACCAGCAGATCGCCGCTGGCGTGATGTGGTGCGCGAAGCCGTGCGCTACTATCTCAAGCCCTCCAGCTCCGACATCCTCATCGCCTAGCACGCTGTGCGCCACGCCGGAATAGAACATGGTTCGCACGCATTGTAACGATTGCGCGTCGCTCAACGCTCAGCGCTAGTGCGATGCGCTACAGTGCTTCAAGGATGTGCCAAGAGCTTTATGCGTGTGCGAAAGGAATAAACAGCGATGGTGGATCGTTTCCCGGTGGTGCTGCGAGGATATGACAAGGAGAAGTTGATGCTGCCTTCGACGCTACTCAGGAGAGTATGAAGCGTGCGCAGCAGACGTTGGCCAGCATGCGTGAGCAGATTGCGGCGGATGACGACCGTATTCTGCAACTGCAGGCCCAACTTCAGGAAGAGAAGAACAAGAAGCCGGAAGGCAACAGCTTCGCTTCCTTGGGAGCGAACGCCCAGCAGATGCTTGCCTCCGCCGAACAGACGAGTACCGAACTGCTGGAACGCGCCAAGCAGGACGCGTCCTCCATCCGTACCACGCTCAGGCTCAGGCCGAAACACTGATCAACAACGCCAAGCTGGATGCCCAGCATATTGTTGACGACGCCAATGCCAAGGCCGCCTCGATTCTGACGAACGCCAGCAATCAAGCCGAATCAGTGACCACCTCCGCCAACGAGGATGCCGCACAACTGCGCTCCGAAACTGCCAAGACCATCACCGAACAGCGTCAGACCGTCGAGCTTGAGCTCAGCAACGCGCGCGAAGAGCACACTAAGAAGATGGCTTCCGAACGCTCCACTCAAGAGCGCGAAATCGCGACATGAAGGCGGAGGCGACCCAGCAGGTTGCCGCAATGCGCAAAAGCGCCAATGAGGAGATCACCAAGCTTAAGTCTGATTCCAACGATCAGATTGAGGCGGCGCTCGCCGAGGCCAACAAGAAGCTCGCCGACGTGCGCGAGCAAGTGTCCAAGATGATGACCGAAGCCCAGCGCAAGGCCAGCGAAATCATTGATGCGGCCAAAACCAAGGGTCAGGAAATCACTGATGAGGCCGAGGTCAAGCGCACCAGCACGATGAGCCAGGTCAACGCCGAGGTCGAGCAGATCCGTCACGACATCGCCGCTCAGCAGGATGAGGCCACGAAGAAGGTCAACGAACTGCTGCAGCACCTCGAAGAGCGTCGTGTGGCGGCCAAGCGGGAAGCCGATGAGTTGGTCGGTCAGGCCAAGAACACTCGCGACCAAGCCGATTCGTATGCCGCGTCCAAGCGCGAGGAGGCGGACATCCAGGCCGCCGCAATCGTACATAAGGCGGGCGAGGAAGCCGATGCGCAGATCGAGGAGCGTCGCGCCGCCGCCCAAAGCGAGCTTGACGGTCTGTCCAAGCGCATCGCCGATCTGCAGGAACGCGAGTCCGTCATCACCCAGCGTGTTTCGGAACTGCGTTCTATGTTCTCGCAGGCGTTCTCCGGATTCGCTTTCGGCGGTAATGCGGCGGCCTCTGGTCAGGATCAGGAAGCCGCTGCCGTGGCGGCATTGCCGGTGGTTGCGCCCGTCCCGGAAGTCAAGCCTGTACACAACGAGGCCGATGACCAGCCGGGTGAGTTGAGTGGAAACGAGTCGGCTGCCGACGATCACAATGAGACAGATGCGGCACCGGCTGATTCGGCTGATTCGGCTGATTCGGCTGATTCGGCTGATTCGGCTGATTTGGCTGCGCAGAATGAGCAGTCCGAATCGTCTGAGCCGTCCGAGCACCAGACACAGGGCGAACCCGGAGGCCCCGACTCAGGAGAATCCGGCCGTATCTGAGCAGAACGGCGAATGACAGGCCTTCGATTAGACTACTAGCGGTAAGAATTACGGCACCTGCGCTTTCGAGCCAGGTGCCGTATTCGTTTGAATCTGCGCCACAAGCGCACCATCACAGAAGGAGTATGACATGAGTGAATTGACGCCTCTGACCGACGAAGCGTTGAATACCCTGCGCGGCGATTTCGCACAGAGCGGCACCAACCGTCTGGCCATGAACGCGGTGACCGCCGCCGGCATCGACAAGGTGGCTCGCAATTATGACCGCGCTCGTCTGATGCAGCGTCGTTTCTCCACCATCGTTGACAATGGCGAAGCCACCCATCAGGATCGCTCCGGCCGCTGCTGGCTGTTCAGCTCCCTGAACGTGGCCCGTTTCGTGGCCAAGAAGAACATGAACTTGAAGGAGTTCGAGTTCTCCCAGAACTACGCGATGTACTACGACAAGCTGGAGCGCGTCAACTACTTCCTTAAGGATGTGGCCGCTCTGGTGGCTGCCGGAGAGCCTTCCGACTCCCGCCTGATGCAGCACCTGCTCGCCGACGTGATGGGCGATGGCGGCCAGTGGACCATGGCCATGAACGTGTACAAGAAGTACGGCGCTGTGCCCAAGGACCTGTTCCCGGAGACCGAATCCTCCAAGAACACCGGTGAAATGAACATCCAGCTGCGCCACATGCTGCACACCGCCGTGGCGCACATGTACGCCGCTGACGGCGATGCTCCAAGGTCGAGGCGATTATTGCCGACGCCACTGCTGCCGGCCACCGTATTCTGACCATCCACCTGGGCGAGCCGCCGGTTTCCTTCGACTGGGAATGGACCGACAAGGATGGCGAATTCCACCGCGACGGCGAGATTACGCCGGTTGAGTTCTGGAAGAAGTACGTGGTCCGGCTGATCTTGAGGACTACGTGTGCCTGGTGGACGATCCGCGCACCGAGCACGCCAAGGGCAAGAAGATCGGCATCGAGCACCTCGGCAATGTGGCTGGCGGCGACGCCACCGAGTACCTCAACGTGCCAAACCAGTTCATGAAGGACTGCGTCAAGCAGATTCTCGTTGAGCAGGGCATTCCGGTATGGTTCGGTGCCGACTGCCACCCGTTCATGGACCGTGAGAACGCGCTTGGGCCACCGACCTGTTCGAGTACGGCCGCGTGTACGACGTGGACTTCGATTTGGACAAGGAAGCCCGCGTGCGCTTCGGCGACTCCGCCATGAACCATGCCATGGCTTTCGCCGGCGTTGACGTGGCCGACGACGGCACCACCCGCCGCTGGCGCGTGGAGAACTCTTGGGGCGCCAAGATCGCCGACAAGGGCTACTTCACCATGTCCGACGACTGGTTCACCGAATACGTCTACGAGGTAGCCGTCCCGAAGGCCCTGTTGCCCGAGGAATACCAGAAGGCCCTCGAAGAGCCAGCCACCATGCTCCCCGCATGGGATCCGATGGGCGCTTTGGCCTGACTTCGTCAGCCTCCCGGAATCGGCCTGACGGCCAATGCTGTGTTTTCTCGCAGCCTGTCGGCTGCTAGGGTCTCTCCCTCTGTCAGCGCGAAGCCGCTGACAGAGGGAGAGACCGCGGTCGCAGGCCGCACAACAACACAGCATCGCCGCAGGCGAGTCCACACAGGCGAGTCCACCCAAAGTCCATAACTGCCGGCCCAACAAGCAGTCCCCGTAACAAACTGCTATAGTTGGGCTTTTGCGTCTATGGCGACATACCGACAGTACGTATACAAGGAAAGGAGTCGAGCAATGGCAGCACTACGTGGTCCGGATAGTTCCGAGGATGAACGTCGTTTGGGGGAGCAGGCCGTCTTTCCTGAGACCGTCGATGTCAACATTCGTCAGCTTGACCCCATTCCCGCGCCGCGTGCTTTCCTCAGGGAGCAGCCGCTCACCGATGAGATGAGCGAGCTCGTGCTCCACTCGCGGCAGGAAATCCGCGATGTGCTCAACGGCCGCGACGACCGACTGCTCGTCATCGTGGGCCCCTGCTCAATCCACGACCCGAAGGCCGCGCACGAGTACGCAGAAAAGCTGGCTGCCGTCAAGCGCGAGTTGGAAGACCGACTCGTGATCGTGATGCGCGTGTACTTCGAGAAGCCGCGCACCACCATCGGCTGGAAAGGCCTCATCAACGACCCCGATCTGGACGGTCGCTTCAATATTCGTAAGGGCATGTGGCTGGCCCGCAAGGTGCTCACCGACGTGCTGAGCCTCGGCCTGCCCGCCGCCACCGAATGGCTTGACCCCATCACCCCGCAGTACATCTGCGACGCGATCAGCTGGGGTGCCATCGGCGCGCGTAACACCGAATCCCAAGTCCACCGCGAACTGGCCAGTGGCCTGTCCATGCCGGTGGGCTTCAAGAACTCCACCGACGGCTCCATCAAGCCGCCGCCGATTCCTGTTTCGCGGCCGGCTTCGAGCATCACTTCCTGTCCATTAACTTGGACGGTCGCGTGATTTCCGCCGAAACCAAAGGCAACCCGGATTGCCATCTGGTTCTGCGCGGCTCCAGCCACGGCCCGAACTACGATGCCGAATCCGTGCGTCAAGCTCTGGAAGACCTCAAGGTTTCCAAAGCGTCCGGCCCGAGCCAGCATGGCCTCGTCATCGATGCCGCCCACGGCAACTGCGGCAAAGACGAAAACCGCGAAGCCGAAGTCATCGAAGAGATCGCTGAGCGCCTGGCGCACGGCGAACAAGGCATCACCGGCGTAATGATGGAAAGCTTCTTGGTCGGCGGTCACCAAAAGCCGGCCCCGCTCGACCAGTTGGTCTACGGTCAGTCCGTCACCGACTCTTGCGTGCCGTGGGAACGCACCAACGAACTGCTGCACACCCTAGCCGACGCCGTCACCGCTCGCCGCTCGGCTAAATAGCTTTGTCTTTGTAAAAATGCTCACTGAGACCCACTCAGTGAGCATTTTTTGCCAATAACGGTGGTCATGTCAGTTTGTTCCCGTGACACCTTATCCTTGGGAAGATACTGACCCAAGGAGAGATGTTATGCAGCAGCAGGAGGAAGCAGCACATTCGCTGCATCCGTTGCAAGTCGGTCCGCAGCCGTTGAACACCCCAGAAGAGCTTCGCGCCATTCGTCAGGCGATGGGGGAGGGGAAGAACCCGCTCGTTGCCACTGATGTGCCGCGTTGGAAGATCAGGTGGGTGTCAGTCGCATCATCAACCGCCGCGTATTGGAGTTGGAGCCGCTGCCCACGCCCGCGCAAGTGCTCGCTGAACTCCCGCTGACTGATCAGGCTCAGGAAATCGTCGCCTACTCGCGTGATGAGATTCGCGCGTGCCTGTACGGCCAAGACGACAGGCTGTTGGTCATCGTCGGCCCCTGTTCGGTTCATGACCCGAAGGCCGCGCTGGACTACGCGCGCCGATTGGCCAAGCTGAAAGATGAGCTCGGTGAACAGCTGCTCATCGTCATGCGCGTGTACTTCGAGAAGCCGCGCACTACCATTGGCTGGAAGGGCCTGATCAACGACCCGGATATTGATGGCAGCCACAATATTCGCAAGGGCCTGTTGCTTGCTCGCAAAACCTTGCTTGGTGTGCTGAAGGAAGGATTGGCGGCCGCCACGGAATTTCTGGAGCCCACCAGCCCGCAGTTCATCTCGGACGCGGTGAGTTGGGGCGCCATTGGTGCGCGCAACACGGAAAGCCAGATCCACCGCCAATTGGCCAGCGGGCTTTCCATGCCGGTCGGCTTTAAGAATGCCACTGACGGCTCGGTGAAGGCAGCGGTCAACGGTTGCTTCGCCGCTGCTCAGCAGCACACGTTCTTCGGCATTGACCATCTGGGGCGTGCCTGCGCAGTCGAGACCCTTGGCAACCCGGACTGCCATGTGGTGTTGCGCGGCTCGATTCACGCCCGAACTACGATGCCGAATCCGTGGCCAAAGCCATGGAAGACGTACGCGCCGAAATGCCCGCCGAATCCGCAGCCTCGCATGGTCTGATTGTTGATTGCTCGCACGGTAACTCCGGCAAGGACGAACATCGTCAGGCCGAAGTCGTGCGCAATATTGCCAGCAGAATTGCAGCTGGCGAACAGGGTATTACCGGCATCATGATGGAAAGCTTTATTGAAGGAGGCAATCAGAAGGCCGCGCCGCTTGATCAGCTGGTCTATGGCAAGTCGATTACTGACAAGTGCATCAGCTGGGAAGAAACCGAGGCCTTGCTGCGCGAGCTTGCGGAAGCCGTAGCCACACGGCGTTGGCACTGAGTTGCGTCATCGGCTCTCTCGCGGGAGCAATGCAACGAAACGTCTCTACCCCTCAGCCTGCCATTCGGCGGCCACCTCCCCTGACAAGGGGAGCCGAAAGTGTTGTGAAAGGAACTTACGTATGGGTATGAAAACTGTAGCTATTATTGGCGCATTGGATGAGGAAGTGGCGCTGATCGCCAAATCGCTCACGCATGTGACGCACACCGCCAAGGGCAGCCTTGACATCGTGTCCGGCACGGTCGACTCCTTCGGTTCTGACGTCATCAAGGTTGCCGCAACGGTAGGCGGCATGGGACTGGTCAATGCGGCCGCCACCACGCAGCTGCTGATTGACGAGATTGCCCCGGACGCCGTGATTTTCAGCGGCATCGCCGGCAACCTCAACACCCACCTGCACATCAACGACGTGGTGCTCGGCGGCACCTGCGCTACCTCGACACTGACATGCGGCTCGTAGGCCAGTGGAAGCCCGGCACTGCGGACGCTCCGGTGGAGGAATTCCACTCTGATGACCGTCTGCTGGAAGTCGCCGACGAGGCGCTTGCCAATGCGGGCATTACCCACATCACCGGCATCATCGCCTCCGGCAACTACTTCGTGGACACGCCCCAAAAGGTCGAGGAGGTCATCCGACTCACCGGGGCTGACGCCGTGGAGATGGAAGGCGCCGCCGTGGCACAGGTCGCCGCCCGCAATAACGTGCCGGCACTGGTGATTCGTGCCCTTTCCGACAACGCCGACACCGATTACGAGGTATTCAAGGAGTTCGACATCTCCGAATACGCCGATACCGCCGCCCGTCTGGCTGTCGACATCGTCAAGCGCCTGTAACTGGTCACCTCCAAGTTCGGCGTTGCCGGTGTGGCTGGTACATGGCCATCATGACTGCCCTCGCTCTGCTCGCTCTGTTCCTGATCAAGGAAAGCAAGGACAAGGACTACGAGCTGTAAATAGAGCTCCCCATATTATGCTCCCGCCAGCGGGAGCATTTTGTTATGTCGTCCCGCCAAAAATGAACAATAGACGAACTTACGTAGTTTAGGCATCTCACTACGCCTCGCACGTTTTACTCTGGAAATCATGGATATCTGGCAGATCGTCGTGATTGTGGTGCTCGCCGCGCTGATACTGGTGTGGGTTGCCGTCATCGCCTACAACAAAGGCCGCGTTTCAGGCCGGCTCGCCGCCGAACAGGACCTGTCCGGCGACGAGGATACGCATTCTCTATTCGGTGATGATGCGCCCGTGCGCCCCACCGAGCGTCGCCTGATTGAAGTCCTGCCCGAAGCCCTGATCGTCACCGACCGCAACGGTCTGGTCCAATATTCAAGCCCCGGCTCAGTGCCATTCGGCCTAGTCTCCGGCGACCGACTCAACTCGCGTGAAGTCGAGGACATCCTCACTCAGGCCGCCGCCGACGGTGGCATGCGTGAGCGTGAGGTTCAGCTGCCGGTCAATCGCAATTCCTATCCGTCCTCTAATGGCCGAGGACTGGAGGCCGGCCAGTCACGCCCGTCCAACACGCTGTATTTGCGTGTGCGCATTGGCGATATCGGCGATGACCTGTACGCCATCTTCATCAACGACATGTCCGAGCAGCGCCGTTTCGAGGCCGTCCGCCGTGACTTTGTGACCAACGTTTCGCACGAACTCAAGACTCCGGCCGTGCTATCGCGCTACTGGCCGAAACCGTGACCGACGCCGCCGATGATCCGGACGCCGTACGGTATTTTTCCGGCCGTATCTCCAAGGAATCCGCGCGCCTGACCGAACTGGTGCATCATCTTATCGACTTGCAGAAAGCCCAAAGCCCGCAAAGCGTGATCGATGCGCGGCGCATTTCCGCGCTGGATGTGGCACGCGCCGCCATCGCCGCCAATCAGACCCAAGCCGACTCCCGCCATGTGGATATCCGACTGAGTGTCAACGGACAGTCAGTACCCACGAAGGTCGAGGAGCCGGCCGATGGCGAAGGTTCCTTGGAAGAATCAGGCAGCCCAGCCACGAACGGTCCGATGATCAAGGCCGACAAAGAGGCCATGCAAACCGCCGTCAAGAACCTCGTAGAGAACGCCATCCATTACTCGCCCGAACACACCACTGTGGCGGTCGGCGTGGGGGAGCGCGATGGCAAAGTCACCATTCGCGTGGTCGATCAGGGCATCGGCATCCCCGCCAAATCGCTGGACCGCATTTTCGAGCGATTCTACCGGGTCGACCGGCCCGTTCGCGCGAGACCGGCGGTTCGGGACTCGGCTTGGCCATCACCAAGCACTGCGTGCAGGAGAACGGCGGTCGGATTTCGGTCTGGTCGCGTACGGGGGAGGGGTCGACGTTCACCATCGAGCTGCCGGCCGCCCCGGATGAGGATGACGACGAGGCCCGGTCGGACGAGTCGACACAAGCGTAGGGCCTTGGTTGGTGCCCGACATGGTGCCATTCCATTGCCACACAATCACACAGTGGGCGAGGTGCGCACACCGCGCGTAGCCCAATTACGCAATTACGTACTTTCGGGAAACAGCAGGCTAACGGAGAACAAATGGTTACGATAATGTCGGAAAACTTTGCGCCTATGCGCACGGGAACATACCCAAGAAAGGCTACTATGACACGCATTCTTATCGTCGAAGACGAGGAATCCTATCGCGAGCCGCTGGTATACCAGCTCACACGCGAGGGGTACGACGTGTCCGCCGCCGCCACTGGCGAGGAAGGTCTGGAACTGTTCACCAAGGGCGGCATCGATTTGGTGCTGCTTGATTTGATGCTGCCGGGCATTGACGGCACTGCACTGTGCCGCCGCATTCGTGAGCAGAGCCGTGTGCCGATTATTATGCTCACCGCCAAGAGCGCCGAAATCGATAAGGTCGTTGGCCTTGAGATTGGTGCGGACGATTATGTGACCAAGCCGTACTCTTTCCGTGAGCTGCTGGCACGTATTCGTGCCGTGATGCGTCGCAATCAGCCACTGCCCAGGCTTCCGGCACTGTGGATGACGATATTCCGCTGGTGTGTGGCGATATCGTCATGCAGGTTGGCCAGCATCAGGTCACCGTACGCGGCGAAACCGTGTTCTTCCCGCTCAAGGAATTCGAACTGCTCGAATACCTCATGCAGAACAAGGGCCGTGTGATGACGCGTCACCAGCTGATCGACCGCATCTGGGGTTCGGATTATGTGGGCGACACCAAGACGCTCGACGTGCATGTCAAGCGCGTGCGCTCCAAGATCGAGGAAGATCCGGCGCACCCCAAGTATCTGACTACCGTGCGCGGTCTCGGATACAAGATCGATACTCCCGCGGAGTAAATGGAAGGCGGCCTTCGGGTCGCCTTTTTTGTTGTGGATTGTGGGGGGCTCGCCGCAGGCGAGCCCGCTCCAAAAACTACGTAGCCTCAACGTAGCCCACAAACATCCAAGTGTTCATCTTCTGTTTACTGATTTCGGTTTTGGGCCCTTGAAACCACCAATACGCTTGTAGTTGTCATGAATTGACCGGGCAGCGCTGAGCCGCCCGCGAATAGTTGATAGAGGGATTAAGTAATAATCATGCAGAAGAACATCCTCGTTCGCTCCATTGCCGCTCTGTCCGGCATTGTGATGCTCGCTTCCGTGGCCGCCTGCGGCGATAACACCGCCACCACGACCGACAACAGCTCCTCCTCCGATTCCACTTCCAAGTCCACCCCGATCTCCGGCAACTTCTCGGGCGCCGGCGCCTCCTCTCAGCAGGCCGCCGTTGAAGCTGGATCGCCGGCTTCCAGGGCACCAACCCTGAGGCCAAGATCGCCTACAACCCGTCCGGTTCTGGCGCTGGCGTGCAGACCTTCCTGACCGGTGCCACCGCTTGGGCCGGCTCCGACAAGGCCCTTGCCGATGACGAAGTTGAGCAGTCCAAGTCCGTGTGCACTGAAGGCACCGCCTTCGATGTCCCGGTCTACATCTCCCCGATCGCCGTGGTCTTCAACCTCAAGGGCGTTTCCGATGCCGGCAAGCACATCAACATGGACGCTGCCACCATCGCCAAGATCTTCGACGGCAAGATCACCAAGTGGAACGATCCGGCCATCGCCGATCAGAACAAGGACCTGAAGCTGCCCGACACCGCCATCACCGTGGTGCACCGCTCCGATAAGTCCGGCACCACCCAGAACTTCGTCTCCTACTTCAAGGACGTCACCCCTGACAACTGGACCTACGACCTCTCCGAGAACTGGCCGAACGAGGTTGGCAGGGTGCCAAGGGCACTTCCGGCGTGATCTCCACCGTCAAGCAGGCCGACGGCACCATCGGCTACGCTGACTTCTCCCAGGTCGGCGACCTGGGCACCGTGGCCGTCAAGGTCGGCGACAAGTACAACGAGATTTCCGCCGAGGCCGGCTCCAAGGTCATTGGGGATTCCAAGCAGGACGACACCGTTAAGGGTGACAACCGCATCGTCATCAAGATCAACCACGCCACCGAGCCGAGGGCGCTTACCCGATTGTCCTGGTCTCCTACGACATCGTCTGCCCGGCCTACAAGGACACCAAGCAGGCTGAGTTCGCCAAGGCTTGGCTGACCTACGTGACCTCCGACGAGGGCCAGAAGCCGCTCAGGATGCCGCCGGCACCGCTCCGCTGCCCTCCTCCCTGAAGTCCGAGATCACCAAGTCCATCGAGGCCATCAAGACCAAGTGATGACGTCGGCCCGCAAGGTCGTGTGGACTGGACCTGACAACTGAACGATAGACTGTAGTAGTAAGAGCAGTCGCCGCCAACTTTAAGCCGCAGTCGTAAACCATACGGCTGCGGCTTAAAGCGGGTCAGGACCCGAACGGTTTGGCGAAGTCACAGACGAAAACCGCACCACTTGAATACTTGATAACCACCCTATATAAGGAGAATCCGTGAGTTCGCAAGACAAAACGGCTGTGCAGCCAGTTGGAGGCAAGACCGCGACAAGGTGTTTCGCGGTGTGGCATACGCCTGCGGCATCCTGATCCTGGTTGTACTTGCCGCTGTGTTCCTGTTCCTGTTTTTCCGCGCCTGGCCACTCATCGGTGGCGATCAGGCCGCCAACAGCGACACCGTGTCCAGCTTTACCGGCGGCAAGGCCAGCAGCTTCTGGGGCTACGTGCTCCCGCTGTTGTTCGGTACTGTGCTCGTGTCTTTGCTGGCACTGCTGATTGCCTTCTTCGTGTCCATCGGCATTGCGCTGTTCATTTCGCACTATGCACCTAAGAAGCTCGCCACCGCGCTGAGCTATGTGGTCGATCTGCTGGCTGCCATCCCGTCCGTTATCTACGGTTTGTGGGGCGGCCTGATTCTGGTGCCGGCCATCTACCCGTTCTGGAACTGGGTTGCCAACCACCTGGGCTTCATTCCACTGTTCGAGGGCCCGGCCGCCAACCCGTCGCGCACCGTCGCCACCGTGGCTGTGGTGCTCGCCGTTATGATTTTGCCGATTATCACCTCCATGTCCCGCGATATCTTCATGCAGACCCCGCGCCTGCACGAAGAGGCCGCGCTGGCGCTCGGTGCCACCAAGTGGGAGATGATTCGTCTGGCCGTGCTGCCTTTCGGCAAGTCCGGTATTGTGTCCGCCTCCATGCTGGCTCTCGGCCGCGCGCTTGGCGAGACGATGGCCGTGTTGATGATCCTGTCCCCGGGCCTCAACTACTCCATCAAGCTGCTGCAGGCTCGCAGAACCAGACCATCGCCGCGAATATTGCCGCACAGTACCCTGAAGCCAACGATCTGGGCGTCTCCACGCTGATCGGAACCGGTCTGATTCTGTTCCTGATCACGTTCGTGGTCAACTTCATCGCCCGTAAGCTTACCGAGAAAGCGACTGCGTGATGACTGCTGCTGAGAACACTGAAAAGACTCCGATGGACGGCACGCCCGAAATCGACTTCGATCGTTTCCGCCCGACCCGTTCCGCCATCCAGCGCCGTAATATCATGGACCGCTTCATGTGGGCCCTGATCGCGGTGGCGTTTGTGATCGCCTGCATCCCGCTGATCTCCCTGCTGTGGACCACTATCGTCAACGGCATCAAGCGCCTGAACCTGAACTTCCTGAGCTACAACATGACCGGTGTGGTCGGTGGTAGCCAGACCCCGTCCGGTGGTTACGGCGGTGTGCTGCACGCCATCATCGGTACTCTCGAAATCACCGCTGGCGCTATGGTTATCTCCATTCCGATCGGTTTGATGTGCGCCGTGTACCTGGTCGAATACTCGAACCGCGGCAAGCTCGCCACCACGATCTCCCTGCTCGTCGACGTGATGAGCGGCATCCCGTCCATCGTGGCCGGCCTGTTCGCCTTCTCGATGTTCACGATTCTGCTGGGCCCCGGTACCATCAACGGTTTCGAAGGCTCCGTGGCTCTCTCCCTGCTGATGCTGCCACCGTGTCAAGTCCAGCGAGGAAATGCTCAAGATCGTGCCGAACGATTTGCGTGAGGCTTCCTTGGCTCTGGGCGTTACCAAGCAGCGCACGATTACCAAGATCGTGCTGCGCACCGCTCTGCCGGGCATCGTCTCCGGTGCCATTCTGGCCATCGCCCGCGTGATTGGTGAGACCGCACCGTTGCTGATGACCGCCGGCTACATCTCCAGCACCAACGTGAACCTGTTCTCCGGCCAGATGACCACCCTGCCGGTGTTCGTCTACCAGGAGTACTCGAAGCTCAGCGCGAACTGCCCGCCCAACGCCGACGCCACCTGCGTGACCACGATTCCGATGGAACGTGCGTGGGCTGCGGCTCTCGTGCTGATCGTCATCGTGCTGCTGCTGAACCTCATTGGCCGAATCGTGGCGAAGGTCTTCGCCGTCAAGACCGAGCGCTAAGCCAGTCGCTAAGCCTAAGCCTTAAGAACACAAGGAAATATAAGGAAACATCATGGGACAACGTATTGACGTCAACCACGAGAACATCTATTACGGCGACTTTCTGGCCGTGGAAGATGTGAACATCAACATCGAGCCGAACAAGGTCACCGCCTTCATCGGCCCGTCCGGCTGCGGCAAGTCCACCGTGCTGCGCACCTTGGACCGTATGCACGAGATCATCCCCGGCGCTCACGTCGAGGGCGAGGTGCTGCTCGAAGGCAAGAACCTGTACGACAAGGACGTGGATCCGGTGGCCGTGCGCCGCGACGTCGGCATGGTCTTCCAGCGCCCGAACCCGTTCCCGACCATGTCCATCCGTGAGAACGTGCTGGCCGGTGTGCGCCTGAACAACCACCACCTGGCCAAGTCCGACGCCGACGATCTGGTCGAGTGGGCTCTGCGCGGTGCCAACCTCTGGGAAGAGGTCAAGGACCGTCTTGACAACCCTGGCATCGGCTTGTCCGGTGGCCAGCAGCAGCGTCTGTGCATCGCCCGCGCCGTGGCCGTCCACCCGCAGGTGCTGCTCATGGATGAGCCCTGCTCCGCCTTGGACCCGATTTCGACCTTGGCTGTCGAGGATCTGATCAACGAGCTCAAGAGCGACTACACCATCGTGATCGTGACCCACAACATGCAGCAGGCCGCCCGTATCGCCGACTACACCGCCTTCTTCAACCTGAAGGCAGTGGGCCAGCCCGGTCACCTCGAGTACTTCGCGGACACCATCACGATGTTCAACAACCCGCAAAACGAAGAAGCCGAGCGCTACATCTCTGGAAGGTTCGGCTGATCGTTTCCTGCGCGCAGCGTAATGATTTGTGCGTAGGAGAAACGGCAAAGCCCGCCGCAAGGCGGGCTTTCGCATATTCAACGCGAGTATTGCCGAGTATTATCGTTCTCGCAACGGAGCGAGCTGGAATACTTTGTCGGACTGGGCGGCGACTTCCCGCTTCGGTCGATCGACGGGAGAACGGCGGTAAAGCGGTACAAGACAAGTCCGCACGATGAACACTCCGTGATAAATTTTCTGTTAACGTGCGAGTATGGAAGAATGGTCGCAGCGAGGTCCAGCAAAGGAGCATAGGTGAGTACTGGTCTGATCGTCGGCATTGTCGTTGTCGTTATTATCGTTGTCTTGATTGGTTGGGGCGTCGGCGCTATAACAACCTGGTGACGCTGAAGAACCGTGTGAAGAACGGTTGGGCGCAAATCGATGTGCAGTTGAAGCAGCGCGCCGACCTCATCCCGAACCTGGTGAATACCGTCAAGGGGTACGCATCCCACGAGTCTGAAGTCTTCACTCAGGTGACCGCCGCCGCGCCGGCGTAGTGGCTGCGGCCAG
>ENA-OQBT01000860-OQBT01000860.1-human-gut-metagenome-genome-assembly--contig:-NODE-860-length-15574-cov-2.414320_pt1 | contig 15574 bp, 17 predicted proteins | sample MGYA00242749_ERZ504557 | MGnify/ENA primary metagenome ERZ504557 (study PRJEB26092, sample SAMD00036243) | human gut metagenome | host: Homo sapiens | study: EMG produced TPA metagenomics assembly of... | reverse complement strand
AATATCACAATCATATAGACTTGCAATATATTCAACTAATTCAAATCCAAATCGTAACAATCTGTCTTTATAAAAAACAACCACCTTGTCCACTTTATTTTGAGATATTCGTTTCATAAGTTCTTTTCTATCTAAATTAGGTTTTACATTCATAACTTGATTTAATTGCTCATGCGAATAATATCTATATCCATTACTGGAAGTGTGATGTGGATGAAGTTTCCCCTTTTTATCCCAATTCCTTAATGTTTGAACCGATATACCTAATATTTTTGAAAATTTATTGATAGAATAATATTTACTCATAAACAAATCCTCCATATAATATTTATAATTTATTCTACCAATAAAAATTATAAATCCAACATATATTTATAATTTTTTATAAGCCTATTTTAACAGTTAAACACCTTCCTTATTATAGCAGTTAATAGTTATTTTCATTATAACACGATTGATAGCCTGAAGCTATCAAAAAACACTAAAAGATATATTGGAAGTATCAATTAAGATAGCATATAATATAACCATAAGGTTGTTAAAAAATTAACTTTTGGGTAAATGAAACTTATAACAAGCATATTATTTAAGGAGTAAAATTATGGCAGAGAGAATTACAGGACATACTGAATTAATCGGATTAATGGCTTATCCAATCAGACATTCAAGCTCACCTGCAATGCATAATGAAGCATTCGCAACATTAGGACTTGACTATGCATACTTAGCATTCGAAGTTGACAACAGCACATTAGAGGATGCAGTCAAGGGACTTCGTGCTTTAAAGATGGTTGGATCTAACGTATCAATGCCGAACAAAAACAGTTGTAGGACAGTACTTAGACGAGTTATCTCCAGCAGCTAAAATGGCAGGAGCTGTTAACACGATCGTAAATGACAACGGAAAACTGATCGGACATATCACAGACGGTATCGGATACATGCAGTCATTAAAAGACAACGATATTGACGTGATCGGTAAAAAAATGACAATCGCTGGTGCTGGTGGAGCTGCGACAGCAATCGAGATTCAGGCTGCATTAGACGGTGTCAAAGAAATGTCAATCTTCAATATCAAAGATAAATTCTGGGCTAATGCTGAAGAAACAGTAAAGAAGATCCGTGAAAACACAGATTGTATCGTAAATCTTTACGATCTTGATGACAAAGATAAATTAAGAGAAGAAATCGCAGACAGCTACTTATTCGCACAGGCAACTGGTGTAGGAATGAAACCATTAGAAGGACAGACAGTTGTTCCTGATGAAACATACTTCCGTCCAGACCTGATCGTAACAGATACAGTTTACGCTCCAAGAGAGACAGAAACATTAAGACTTGCTAAGAAAGCTGGATGTAAGACAATGAACGGTCTTGGAATGATGTTATTCCAGGGAGATGCTGCTTTCCACTTATGGACAGGAAACATATGCCGATCGACCATATGAAAGAAGTATTAGATATCAAATATGACTAAGATCAGTCATAACCATATAGCAAACGAGAGGAATTATTAAAATGGATAAAAAATACATACCAAGTGCCTTAGTTCTTTATCTGAACTATTTCATTCATGGAATCGGATGTTCCATCTTAAGTCAGCAGGTAGTAAAAGAAATGCTCGCAAGCCAGTGGGGATTAAAAGATGTTATGGCAGTAACTTCCATTGCAGCAGCATTAGGATTGGGACGTTTGATCTCCCTTCCATTTGCAGGACCTTTATCTGACAAATTAGGACGTCGTTTATCAGTGATCATTGGATGTGCTTCATACGTTATTTTCTTAGTAGGGATCGCATTCTCACCAAATACAACAATTGCTTATATCGCAGCAGTTCTTGGTGGTATCGCGAACTCATTCTTAGATACAGCAACATACCCAGCTGTAACTGAAATTATTTACAAATATACAGGTATCGCAACAATGGGGATCAAATTCTTCATTTCTGTTGCACAGTTATTAATGCCTTTCTTCTTAGGTATTGTAGCAGGAACAAGCATGTCATACTTAATGCTTCCAGTTATCGCTGGTGTATGCATCGGTATCATGGGAATCTTAGCAATCTTTGCTCCATTCCCAGCAACATCTGAAGCAGGAAAATCTGAATCTTTCATCAGCAACTTAAAGAATGCACATTTCTCTATCGAGAGTATTGCATTGATCCTGATCGGATTCACAAGTACAGCTACATTCCAGTTATGGTTAAACTGTGCTCAGACATTTGGTACTGAAATTGCAAAAATCCCATCTCAGAACGTATCTGTTATGCAGACATACTATTCTGCAGGTACAATGGTAGCATTATTCGTAACAAGTGTATTGATCACAAAATTCAAACAGGTAAGATTCCTAGTGATCTACCAGCAATCTCTCTTGTAATGTTAGCATTAGTTTACATGATCAAGACACCTATGATCTGCTATGTTGGAGCATTCGTGATCGGATATGCTGCAGCAGGTGGAGTACTTCAGATGGCAACAGCCGTTGTAAATGATCTGTTCCCTAAGATCAAAGGAACGATCACAAGTTTAGTTATGATCGCATCTAGCTTATGTAACTACACAATCTTAACAGCAGCTGCAAAAATGACATCTACAAGCGTAATCATGATGAATATTGTAATTACAGCAATCGGAATCTTATTAGCACTTTTCGTAAACGTACGTTATGGTGTATTATTAAAGAATGCAGAAGAGGCATCTAAAAATTAATTAGTATTGGTAACAGGAACTCCCGAGGTTTATGCTTCGGGAGAATGTTCAGACAATAGGAGGAAATTGTCAATGAATACAGTAAAAGTAAGAAATATTGAAATCGGAAGCGGAGTTCCTAAAATCTGTGTACCTATCGTAGGGGTTACAAAAGATGAGATCATCGCAGAAGCGAAAACATTTGACAGCATCCCAGTAGACGTTGTTGAATGGCGTGTTGACTGGTTCGAAGGAGTTTTCGAATTTGATAAAGTAGAAGATGTATTAAAAGATTTAAGAGAAGCTTTAGGTGAAACACCAATTCTTTTCACATTCCGTACATCAAAAGAAGGTGGAGAAAAAGCAATCGAAGCCGAACCTTATAAAGAATTAAATATCGCTGCTGCGAAAACAGGATATGTTGATCTTGTAGACGTAGAAGCATTTACAGGGGATGAGATCGTAAAAGAGATCGTAGCAGCAGCTCACGAATGTGGAGTAAAAGTTGTTGCATCTAACCATGATTTTGACAAAACACCTGAAAAAGATGAAATCGTAAGAAGACTTTGCAAAATGCAGGAACTTGGTGCTGATATTCCTAAGATCGCAGTTATGCCAACTTGCAGACGTGACGTATTAACACTTCTCTGTGCAACAGAAGAAATGTATACAGAACATGCAGATCGTCCGATCATTACAATGTCTATGGCAGGAACAGGACTGATCAGCCGTCTTTGCGGTGAAGTATTTGGATCTGCTTTAACATTTGGAGCAGCGAAGAAAGCATCTGCACCTGGACAGGCAGCAGTGAACGACTTAAATAATATGCTTCAGTTCCTTCATGAAAATCAGGGATTATAAGAACTGAATCTTTAAAAATTAAATGTAGAAGAGGAGAAGATTCGTAGTTATTCTTTTCCTCTTTTTTAAATAGACAAAAAATATTTGCTGAAATCCTATTTTTTCGGTATAATTTAGTAGGGCAAATCGTTAAAGTTTTGCCATAGTTTGTGAAAATAAAGACTTTTGTTATAGAAAGTAGAAAGAGGTGAATCATGCTAAAATGGCTTGATGAGAATCTGGAAGAATTTCTAATGGTAGCATTATTGATCGCCATGACAGTGATCATGGGAATTCAGGTATTTGCAAGATATGCACTTGGAGCGTCCCTTTCATGGTCAGAGGAACTGACAAGATATTTATTTATCTGGTCAGGCTTTATCAGTGTTAGTTATTGTACTAAGAAATGTATTTCCATTAAAATCGAACAGTTTGTAGCAATGTTTCCAAGAAGAGGAAAAGCATTGTTCAAAGTGGTGAACCACACGATCGAACTTGCCTTGTTTTTATATCTGATTCCATATGCAGTTCTTTATTTAAAGAGTGCATTTGAAAGTGGACAGGTAAGTCCCGCATGTCAGATTCCAATGTATTATATTCAGGCAGCCCCGCTATTTAGTTTTGTTTTAGTAGCATTTCGTATCGTCCAACGTTGGATCATTGAATTTAAGATTGTGATCCGCAAAGATGAAGAAAAGGAGGAAAAATAAATGTCAGCAGCAGTTCGTATTTTTACTCTTCTTTATTTGTCTGATCATTGCAATTCCGATTTCGATCGCTCTTGGGATCGTATCTGTACTTCCAGGAGCATTTGATCCATCATTTACAGCAAGTGGGACATTTGTCATTCGTTCTATGCTTGGAGGAATTGATAGTTTCCCATTACTTGCAGTTCCAATGTTTGTATTATCTGGAATGATCATGGCAAAAGGGGGAATCTCTAAGAAGATTTTTGACGTTTTTGCGTTTTTTATAGGAAAATTAACGGCAGGAATGCCATGTGCAGTAATTGTAACCTGCTTATTTTATGGAGCAATCTCAGGATCTGCACCTGCAACTGTAGCAGCAGTAGGAAGCATGACAATTCCAATCTTAGTTCGTTTAGGATATGACAAGTCATTTTCAACAGCAATCGTAGCAGTTGCGGGCGGGCTTGGAGTTATCATACCGCCAAGTATCCCATTTATCATGTATGGTATGGCATCTGGGGAATCTGTAAGTGATCTGTTTATGGCAGGAGTTGTACCAGGATTATTGATTGGTGCCTTATTGATGGTGTATGCCATTTATTATTGTAAAAAACATGGAGAAGATAAGGAAAAGATCGCAGCAGAGATCGATCAGTTACATGCAAAAGGATTTATTGGAGTATTTAAAGAAAGCTTTTTTGCAATCTTAAGTCCGGTTATCATCCTTGGATGTATTTACACAGGAATCGCATCCCCAACAGAAGCAGCGGTTATTTCTGTATTTTACTCTTTAGTAGTCAGTTTATTTATCTATAAATCCATGAAATTTAAAGATATCTGGGGAATCATGGTAGAAGGTGTGAGAACATATGCACCTATTCTGTTTATCTTGGCAGCATCCATTGCATTCTCAAGAGTATTAACATTGATGCGTGTACCACAGTCCATTAGTGCATGGATCTTAGGTAACTTCCATAATAAGATTGTGATCTTGCTTGTGATCAATATATTCTTGTTGATCGTAGGTATGGTCATGGATACGACACCAGCGATTCTTATTTTGACACCAATTTTATTACCGATCGTTACAGCAATCGGTATGAATCCGATTCATTTTGGTGTTATGATGGTTGTAAACCTTGCAATTGGTTTCGTTACACCACCAATTGGAGTCAACTTATTTGTGGCATCATCCTTAACGGATATTCCAGTGATGAAGATCGCACAGAAAGCAATGCCGCTGATTATCTGCTTCCTGATCGCATTACTTCTGATCACATTTATTCCACAGATCAGTCTGGCACTTTTATAAGGAGGTTTAGGATTTCATGAGAAAAATCATAAAAAGATCCGTCGTAGTTCTTCTTGCAGGAGTCTTATTATTCAGTTTATCCGGATGTAAGAAGAAACAAAAGAAAGACGAAGTACAAAGATATGCATGGCCGCTTGGAACTTCCAGTCCGGAAGATACGGTAACACAGCTTTATGCAGAGAAGTTTGCAAAAGAAGTTTCCAGATTAAGTCATGGAAAGATGAAGATCGAAGTTTATCCAAACAGTACACTCGGAGGAGACCGTGAGCTTCTTGAGAGTTGTAAAGATGGGGATATCCCATTTGTCGTACAGAATACTGCACCACAGGTAACATTTCTTCCAGATACCGCAGTATTTGACCTGCCAAGTGCATTTACAACGATCCAACAGGCACGAGCAGCTGTTGATAATGAAGAGTTCTATCAGAAGATGGAGAAAGTATATCAGAAGGGTGGATACAAATTACTTGGATATGCCGATCAGGGATTCCGTGTTATGTCTACCAATAAGAATGTTAAGAGTATTAACGACTTCAAAGGGCAGAAGATCCGTACGATGGAGAACAGCTATCATTTGAAGTTCTGGAAGACACTTGGAGCGAATCCAACACCAATGACGTTCAGCGAAGTTTATATCGGACTTCAGCAGGGAACGATCGATGCACAGGAGAATCCTTACGAAGTTATCGTTTCCAGCAAATTATATGAACAGCAGGATTATGTTGTAGAGACAAACCATTTGCCACATTATATTTCGCTGATCGTCAGTGATGAATTCTATAATAATCTGTCAAAAGACCAGCAGAAGATCATCGATCAGGCATCACAGACAGCGAAAGTGTATGCGAGAGAAGCATCTGATAAGCGAATTGCAGACCGTATCAAGATCATTGAAGACAGTGGTACAAAGATTGTGAAACTTGATACAAAGACACAGAAAGAGATGCGTAAGCAGGCACAGCCAGTTTATGATGCGATTAAGAAGAGTATCTCAAAAGATATTTATAATGCATATTTAAGTGGTGTAGAGAAATAAAATGAATGATATGAGACTAGAATTTTTGAAAAAAACTGGTCTCATATTTTGTTTTCTTCTTGCTAATTGTAAAAAGCTGTTATAAAATAAACAAGATTGAACAATGTAAAGATGTAAAAAGGAAGATAAATTATGTTTCAGAAATTCTACCCGTCCGAAGATATCAGAAGTACTTATGATATTGATTTCGAACGATACTACAAAGAAGGATATCGAGGAGTGATCTTTGATGTCGATAATACGTTAGTACACACAATGCACCAGCAGATGAACGTGCAAAGAAGTTATTTAAGAGACTGGATGCGATGGGGATGCAGTATTGTTTTACAAGTAACAACAAAGAACCAAGAGTGAAAGCGTTCTGCGAGGCAGTCGGTGGGAAATATTATGTATACAAAGCAAATAAACCATCGATCAAAGGATATGAGACAGCAATGAAATTGATGGGAACGGATAAGAAGAATACATTCTTCGTTGGAGATCAGTTGTTTACAGATGTTTATGGAGCGAACAGAACAGGTATACATAGTATTCTTGTAACACCGATGAATCCGAAAGAAGAGATTCAGATCGTCATAAAGCGTTATTTTGAAAAGATTGTGTTGTGGCAGTACCGTAAGAAAAAACATTAATGAAATAATAAAAAACATGGGTCAGATCTTTGTTATCTGGTCCATGTTTTTTATATATTTACAATATATTTCTTATCTTTTAAAGAAAGGTTTGAAATCAAAATTATGATCTTAGATGAAATCCTGACGTTCTAATGCAACTAAAATGTCACGACCTTCTTTTACACCTTCGATGATACGACGTGTCTGAGCACTGTCACCGATATTAAGTACTTCAACACCTTCATAGATGAAGTGGTTGTATAATTCCTGAAGAGAAGGAGTTGCAGACTGCATTCCAAGACATACAAATCCATAATCGAAGTCTAATTCAAGATCTTTATAGTCATGTCTTACAATAAAGCTGTGATCTTTAACTTCTAATAAAGAAGCATTTGGATACTGATTTACTTTATTCTTATTCATGAATTCGATAGAACCAGTCTTAGTGATAAAGTCAAGGTTCTCACCGAAGTGAGCTTTCTGCTCAACGATCGTTACATCAGCTTTTCTAGGAACAAAGAATTCAACAACGTCAAGTCCTACATTACCACCACCGATCACAACAACTTTCTTACCAGATAAATCTTCTGGATAAGAATCTACGTGATCTACCAGATCAAAGATCGTAGATACATTACCTGCTTCTAAGTTCTCCTTTAATCCAGGAATATTTGGAAGAAGAGGAACGGATCCTGTTGCGTTAACAACGATATCTGGCTTGAAACCTTCGATAAATTCGATAGAAGCTTCTGTATTCTTACAGATAAACAGGTTCTTAAGTTTCATTGCACGACGTTCTAAGTACTGAGGGAAATATCCAAGACGCTGTTTGTTAGGCATCTTTCCTACACGTCTGGCAAGTCCACCGAGTTCTCCTGATTTCTCGATCAGAACAGTTGCACATCCAACTTCAGCAGCTGTGCATGCAGCTTCAAGACCAGCAGTACCACCACCAACAACGACAACGTTACATGGTTTCTTTAATTTCTTATCTTTATATAATGAACCTGAAACAAGAGCAGGATTGATGCTGCATCTGATAGGTTCATCCCCTAATGTTGCTGTACATCCATTGTTACATGAGATACAACGATTGATATCATCTGTGTTACCAAACTGAACTTTATTTACCCATTCAGGATCAGCGATCAATCCACGTCCGATTGCGATCAGATCTGCTTCACCATCTTCAAGAATACGGTTTGCAACTTCTGGTTCACGGATATTACCACTTGTCTGACAAGGCTTTCCAGTCTTTTCTTTGATTGATTTAGACATATAAGATTTCATCCATCTGGAAGGTAATCTGCATCATACTGGTACTGGATAGAACATGTAAGTCCAGCAGAAACATCAAATACATCAACGTAATCTTTGAAATATTCAACGATCTCTAATGTATCATCTAATGTGTTACCACCTTCAGCAAGTTCATCAGCACTGATTCCTAAGAAGATAGGAATATTTTCACCAACTGTCTCACGAACAGCTTTTAATACTAATGTAGTGAAACGTGCACGATTCTCTTTGGATCCACCAAATTCATCAGTACGGTCATTTGTTGTTGGAGATAAGAACTGGTTTAATAAATAACCATGTCCAGCCTGAATCTCAACAGCATCAAATCCTGCTGTAACTGCACGTTTTGCTGCTTCAGCAAATTTATCAACGATCGTGTAGATTCATCTGTTGTTAAAGCACGAGGAATATCACCACCAACTCTGGATGGAATATCAGATGCAGATACTGGTTGGATGTTTGTTATCTTACCATTCGCTGCAGAACCAGCATGATTTAATAAGATGCTGATTTTGGATCCGCAGTCATGGATGCTTTCACATAATCTGTATAATCCAGGAATATAGTTATCGTGGTCGATACGAAGCTGGTATGATCCGCTTGCTCCCTGTGGTGAATAAACACTCGCAGCTTCAATTGTGATCAGACCTGTTCCGCCCTTTGCACGCTGTTTATAATAATCAATGATTCTCTCATTTACTTCTCCGGTATGCTCAGCAAAATTTGTTCCAATGGGAGTCATGACAATTCTGTTCCTTAATGTCATAGATTTTACTGTGTACGGTTCAAATAATTTACGGAAATTCTTTGCTGCCATAATTATGATCCTCCAATTTGCTTAATAGTTTTCTAAAAATAATTATAGCAAAGTAGATATATAAATGCAATGAAGAATATGGTATACTATCCATAAATAAATTTTATGAATTGAAAGGGAATAGATTATGAATTTGAATCATTTGTACTATTTTCGGGCATTAGCTAAGGAAGAACACTATACTAGAACTGCAGATATGCTGTCCATTACGCAGCCAAGTTTAAGTCATGCGATCTCATGTCTTGAGAGTGAATTAGGAGTGAAATTATTCGAAAAACAGGGGAGAAATGCAAAATTAACGAAATATGGAGCATTGTTTTTACGTTATGTGGAGCAGTCGCTGGATATGTTGGATGAAGGAAAAAGGGTGGTAACAGAAACATCAGGAACCAGCGGTGGATTTATTGATATGGGGTATATCTTTACTTTGGGAAGTCATTTTATTCCAAATCTGATCAAAGGTTATCTGGAAGAAAAAGGGAAGAATCATATTCATTTTTCATTTGGACAGGGAACGACGAAGAAAATCGTGGAAGAATTAAAAGATGGGAAATATGATCTTGCATTTTCTTCTTATGTGGAAGGGGAAGATGAACTTGAATTTATTCCGGTTGGTCAGGAAGAACTGGTTTTGATCACACCAAAGGACCATCCATTGGCTCAAAAGGAAGAAATCGATCTTCTGGATACAATTGAATATGATTACGTATATTTTACAAAGAACAGTGGATTAAGGCCAGTGATCGACAGTTGTTTTTCAAGGATTAAAAGGCAACCAACGATTGCATATGAAGGGGAAGAAGATTCTTCTGTTGCAGGGCTTGTTGCAGCAGGATTTGGAATTGCGATTGTTCCAAAGATTCCGCTTCTTGATACAATGGATGTGTGTGTTCGTCCGATCATATCACCAGAGATCGAACGATATATATATCTTGTACTAAAAAAAGAAAAATATCTGACACCGGTTGTGAAAGATTTTATTTCATTTATCACAGATCAAAGTGAATTTGCCTAAATTATAGAGGCAATGAATTGAAAAAATATAGGAATGTATGATATACTGAACAAGACCACACTTCATTATCTGAGAAGTATGGGGACATTTAGTATAGAAAAGGAAAGAACAAGAAGATGAGTCAGTTAGAAGAGATTAGAGAGAGATTAGATCTGTGTGATAAGAAGATTGTCTCTGTATTAGAAGAGAGAATGGATATCATCAAAGAGATCATGGTCTACAAGAAAGAGAATGGATTGCCAATCCTTCAGCCAGAACAGGAAAAGAGACAGCGTAAGATGCTGCTTACACATGTGGATGAGAATACCTATAAGGATGAGATTCTTGATATATTTACTTATATTGTAGAAAACAGCAGAAGAATTCAGGCAAAGACATTATTTACACATAACATCTTATTGATCGGGTTTATGGGAGCAGGTAAGAGTACTGTTTCTACATATCTAAGTAAGATCCTTGCATCTCCACAGGTAGAGATGGATGAAGAGATCGTGAAGAAAGAAGGAATGTCTATCAATAAGATTTTTGAAGAATATGGAGAGACATATTTCAGAAACTGTGAGACAAACCTTTTGATTGAGCTTCAGAAGAAGAATAACCAGATCATCTCCTGTGGTGGTGGAGTTGCGCTTCGTGATGAGAACGTTGCTGAGATGAAGAAGAATGGAAAGGTCGTTTTATTAACAGCATCTCCAGAAGTGATCTTAGAGCGTGTCAAAGACAATGATGACAGACCATTATTACGTGGGAATAAGAATACTGAATTTATTTCTAATATGATGGAACAACGCCGTCCAAAGTACGAAGCGGCAGCAGATGTTGTAGTGAACACAGATTATAAGACTGTGGAAGAGATCGCAGAAGAGATCGTTGTGAAGTTAACAAGAGATGCAGATTAATCAGTAACACACAAGTTTTGCCCCTGTTTATGCAGATGGAGGATGAGCGAATGCATGGATTTACCCAGTATACACCAACAAGAATCATTTTTGGAAAAGAGACACAGAAGCAGGCAGGAGAACTTGCGAAAAGCCTGAAAGCTTCCAAAGTATTCGTTGTCTATGGTGGAGGAAGTGTTGTAAGAAGCGGATTACTTGATGAGGTAATTGCTTCATTAGAAGAAGCCGGTCTTGAATATATGACAGTTGGAGGCGTGAAGCCGAATCCAAGGCTTTCATTTGCAAGAGAAGCAGTGAAGAAATCCATTGAATTTGGAACGGACTTTGTATTGGCAGTAGGTGGAGGAAGTGTGATCGATACCTCAAAGGCTGTTGCACATGGAACGGCGAATCCGGATACAGATATCTGGGAGTTCTGGTCTAAGAAACGGACAGTGAAGAAATCTCTTCCTGTTGGAGTTGTATTAACACTTGCAGCGGCAGGAAGTGAGACAAGCGATTCAGCAGTACTTACGAATGAAGAGACGAAGATCAAGAGAGGTCTTTCCACAGATTTCAACCGCCCGGCATTTGCGATCATGAATCCTGAACTTACATATACATTACCAAAGTATCAGGTAGGATGCGGCATTGTGGATATTATGATGCATACATTGGATCGTTATTTTACACAGACAGAGAATAATGAACTGACAGACGAGATTGCAGAAGGTCTGCTTCGTACAGTGATCAGAAATGGTGCGGTTGCGATCAAGGATTCACAAGATTATAATGCGATGAGTGAGATCATGTGGGCAGGAAGTCTTTCACACAACGGAATTACAGGACTTGGAGCTGAGAAAGACTTTGCAGTGCATCAGTTAGGACATGAACTGAGTGCGAAGTTTGATATTGCACATGGGGCAAGTTTATCCGCTGTCTGGGGAGCATGGGCAACTTATGTATATGATGCAAAACCAGCCAGATTTGCGCAGTATGCAAGAAGAGTCTGGAATGTAGAAGAAGCTGACGATGTGAAGGCAGCACAGGAAGGAATCCGAAAAACAGTTACATATTTGCATCACTTGATATGCCGACAAGTTTTCGTGAGGCGAAAGAAATTGGTTCAAAAACAGACGAAGAAGTGAAGCAAATGGCACATGGATGTTCCTATGAAGGAACCAGAACGATCGGTTCATTTAAGGTCTGTGATGAGAATGATATATACGAAATCTATAAATTAGCAAATAAATAGTTGATTCAACTATAGATTTAAGATAAAATAAAAAAAGATATAATTTAAGGAGGACAATTATAATATGGTTACAGCAGGAGATTTTAAGAATGGATTAACAATTCAGTTCGAGAATAATATTTACCAGATCATCGAATTCCAGCATGTAAAACCTGGAAAGGGAGCAGCGTTCGTACGTTGTAAATTAAAAAATATCAAGAACGGTGGAGTTGTTGAGAAAACATTCCGTCCAACAGAGAAATTTGAAAACGCTCATATCGAACGTAAAGAAATGCAGTATCTGTACAATGATGGAGAATTATTCTACTTCATGGATAACGAAACATTTGATCAGATCGCATTAGGACCAGATGTTATCGGAGATTCTTTAAAATTCGTTAAAGAAAACGAAAACGTTACGATCGTTTCTCACGCAGGAAATGCATTCCAGGTTGAGCCACCAATCTCTGTAGAATTACTTGTTACAGAATGTGAACCAGGAGAAAAAGGAAACACAGCACAGGGTGCTACAAAACCATGTATCGTTGAAACAGGTGCTCAGGTAATGGTACCATTATTCGTTAACGAAGGTGATACGTTAAAGATCGATACAAGAACTGGAGAATATTCTTCAAGAGTATAATCTGGTTATGAAAGATAAGAATCGTGGAATTATATGCATCATACTGTCAGCTTTTTCCTTTGCCCTTATGGCATTGTTTTTAAAGCTGTCAGGAGATCTTCCAGCGATCGAGAAGAGTTTTTTCCGCAATTTAGTTGCGGTGGTCATTGCATTTATCATGATCATTCGTAGCAAGGAAAAGATTCAGATTCAGAAAAGAAATTTGCATTGGTTTATTCTAAGGTCCCTTTTTGACCTTAGGTATTTTCTGCAACTTTTATGCGGTAGATCACCTGGTGCTTTCAGATGCTTCATGTCTAAATAAGTTATCGCCATTTTTTGTTATTGTATTTTCTTATTTAGTACTGAAAGAGAAGATCACACCGACACAATGCGCATGTGTGATCGCAGCTTTTGTCGGTAGTTTATTTATTGTAAAACCAAGTTTCGCAGGCGGGATGACACCAGCAGCTGTGATCGGCTTTGCAGGGGGAATGTGTGCAGGTTTTGCATATACCTGTGTGAGAAAACTTGGACTTAGAGGAGAAAGAGGACCAATGATCGTGCTTTTCTTCTCAACATTTTCTATGTTGGCGTGTGTACCATATTTGATCATGGATTTTCATCCGATTTCAGCAAGGCAGTTATTCTTTTTGTTATTAACAGGATTAGCTGCTGCAGGAGGACAGTTTGGAGTCACAGCGGCATATACGTATGCACCAGCAAGGGAAATTTCTGTATATGATTACACACAGATCATGTTCTCAGCAATTATGGGGCTTCTCGTTTTTGGACAGCTTCCAGATATGCTGAGTTTTGTAGGATATTGTGTGATCATTGCAGCAGGAGTGATTATGTTTCTTTATAATAAGAGACGTGGAGGAAATTAGATGAAATTCATATCATGGAATGTCAATGGGATCAGAGCATGTGTGAAGAAAGGATTTTTGGATTTTTTCAATGAGACAGATGCCGATATTTTCTGCATTCAGGAAAGTAAGATGCAGGAAGGCCAGCTTGACCTGAATCTTCCGGGATATCACCAGTACTGGAATTATGCGGTGAAGAAGGGATATTCAGGAACAGGCATTTTTACAAAAGAAGAACCGATCAGTGTTTTTTATGGTCTTGGGATAGAAGAACATGATCAGGAAGGACGTGTGATCACACTGGAGTTTAAAGATTATTACTTTATCACAGTGTATACACCGAATTCACAAAGTGAACTGGCAAGACTTTCTTATCGAATGAAGTGGGAAGAGGATTTTCTTGCTTATTTGAAGAAGTTAGAAGAGAAAAAGCCGGTGATCTTTTGTGGAGATCTGAATGTTGCAGTCGAGGAGATCGACCTTAAGAACCCAAAGACAAATAGAAAAAATGCTGGTTTCACGGATGAAGAACGTGAAAAAATGAGAACAATCCTTAGCAATGGATTTATCGATACCTTCCGTTATTTATACCCAGACCAGACAGGAATCTATTCCTGGTGGTCTTACCGCTTCAATGCGAGAAAGAATAACGCAGGGTGGCGCATTGACTATTTTATTGTATCAGAGTGTTTAAAAGATCGTATCAGTGATGCGAAGATCTTAACAGATGTGATGGGATCAGATCACTGTCCGATCGAGTTGGATTTCAAATGAAAATTACAGACTGTGGATTGAAACAGATAATAAGAACAGAAAGAGGTAAAATCAGATGGTAGAATTAACAAACAAAGAATTCTTTCAGGATTTAGATCAGACAATTGCAGCTCAATTATTTGAACAGACAACGTATCCATGGGAGATTCTTCCATTGATCAAAGATTTTGTACTGGAAGTTGGACCAACACTATCAGTAGATGAATATGATCAGGTAGAAGAAGATGTATGGATCGCGAAAAGTGCAACGATCGCCAAGACGGCAACGATCAATGGACCAGCGATTATTGGTCCAGATACAGAAGTGCGCCCAGGAGCATTTATCAGAGGAAATGCATTGATCGGGGCAGGATGTGTTGTAGGAAATTCTACAGAGATCAAGAATGATATTTTATTTAATAATGTTCAGGTGCCTCATTATAATTATGTAGGAGATTCTATTTTAGGATATAAGTCTCATATGGGAGCTGGATCTATCACATCGAATGTAAAATCTGACAAGACAAACGTTGTGATCAAAAACGGAGAAGAAAAGATTGAGACTGGAAGAAAGAAGATCGGTGCGATCTTAAGTTCTCGTGTAGAAGTAGGATGCGGAACTATCTTGAATCCAGGATCAGTGGTTGGTCATGATACCAATATTTATCCATTATCTATGGTACGTGGATGTATCGCACCAAACAGCATCTATAAGAACGCAGGAGAGATCGCTCAAAAACGATAGGACCTGTAATGGAGGGAAACCATATGAAAGGTGCAAAATATATACTAACAGCAGCGGTGATCGCAATGAGCAGCGTGATGATGACGGGATGCTTTAAGCCGTCAAAAGATGCTGTCGTGGAATCAAAATATTATCAGAGTCTTAAAGATAAGAAGATAAAT
>ENA-OQBT01000859-OQBT01000859.1-human-gut-metagenome-genome-assembly--contig:-NODE-859-length-15593-cov-3.010669_pt1 | contig 15593 bp, 23 predicted proteins | sample MGYA00242749_ERZ504557 | MGnify/ENA primary metagenome ERZ504557 (study PRJEB26092, sample SAMD00036243) | human gut metagenome | host: Homo sapiens | study: EMG produced TPA metagenomics assembly of... | reverse complement strand
GTGTGGATAATATCTTGCCGCAATGGGGGGATGCCATTGTTTGGAATGAGTTCCATATGTCCACGGAATTTCCAATTTATTGGGATTAATTTAAAAAAGCCACACACACTTTTTGTCCTATAAGCCTTTTTTCACAAACTCCGACTTCAAAGCCATGGCGCCGAAGCCGTCGATTTTACAATCGATGTTGTGATCGCCGTCAACGAGGCGAATATTTTTAACACGGTCCCCTGTTTTAATACGGAAGCCCCTTTTACTTTAAGGTCTTTAATAATAGTTACGGAATCGCCGTCCTGCAAGAGATTGCCGTTGGCATCACGCACAACTAAACCACCTTCGGCGGTTTCAGCATCGGCGGCCGACCATTCGTGAGCACACATAGGACATACATAAAGATGGCCATCCTCATAGGTATACGATTCGCCGCATTTTGGGCAATTAGGTAATTCACTCATTGATAGTCTCCTTTACATTACACAATATAACTATATACTCTTAATCTACAATTTCCGCCACGGGTTTACGCGGTCTCGCAAATGGATGCTCAGCCGGCACGCCAATCGTTACAACCGCTGCAATTTCATGACTTAAATTAAGCCATGCTTTCGCTTCTTCCTGAATAAAGTAAATATCATTAATCCACAAAGAACCTAAACCGTATTCGGTCGCCATTAAGAGAATTGTATTGATAAACGCTCCCAAGGCCTGTAAGTCACTTTTTGCCCAGATTCGTTCATAATCGATATCATCGTCAAACGGATTATAAATGATAAGTACGGCACCCGCCGTTTTCATAGCATGCAAACTGATTTCCAAACTACCAAAACGTTGCCCCGCTTCTTTAAGCCGTTGTAAACAAGCATATCCCATTTCAACAAAGCCATCTTTTGAAGCCCCCTCCAATATGCGTACGCGCCAAGCTTGGCGATTTTTAGGTGACGGCGACATTTTAGCCATGTCAATCATATGCTCAATCTGAGCTCGTGGTATGGGAACTGATTCATAACGGCGAATACTGCGCCGTGCCCCGATTGCTGCTTCCAGAGTCATCAAATGAGGCTCTTTTACCGAATCAGCCGAATTCGCCTCACCAATTCGCACCTGTTCATTTTCACTCATAATGACGTCAGCCCTTCCTCTTTAAATTCATTACGTAGCATTTTCTATTATATTATATCAAAAATAGTGACATAAGCCTAATTTTATAGATTTACAGTTATTTTAAAAGAGTAAAAAACTTAATCGCCGCTTTACACAATTTTAGAAAAATAATCATCATTTTAAAAATAATTAAGCTACACTATATGGTTACATTTTGTCCCGCCATCAATCAACTGCTCCTATTTTTTGTGTTTTAGCAATAGGCAAATACGATTATTTAGTATATACTAAATTAAGACTTTTACTATCTGTTAAATTAACGAAATTTAGTGTATACTAGAGGAATCGCTATTAAATACTAAGGAGGTTACAATGAATAACATTGTAGTTATCGGCAGTTGTAACATGGATATTACCGTCATGGCCGATAAACGTCCCGCAGCCGGTGAGACAATCATGGGCTTGGGACTTAATATTTCGCCGGGCGGCAAAGGGGCTAACCAAGCAGTAGCCTCCGCCAAGTTGGGGGCTCATGTTACCATGGTCGGATGCATCGGCGATGATGCTTATGGCCGCATGGTATTAGACAATCTCCACAAATATAACATAAACACCGACTACCTTACCGTTATAGAAGGTGAAAACAGCGGTACAGCGCACATTACCTTAGCGGAAGGCGATAACAGCATTATCGTTATTGCCGGCGCCAATGCTAAAGTCGATTCGAAAGTCGTCGATAATGCGTGGGACGCCATCAAAACAGCTGATTTAGTCCTCGTACAAAACGAAATTCCTTTATCGACAATTGCTATATTACGGAAAAATGCGCCAAAAACGGCATCAAAGTGCTCTTAAACCCCGCTCCGGCTGCCGATTTAGACAGTGCTTGGCTCGAAGCAGCCACATATATTACACCTAATGAACACGAATTAGCTGCACTATATCCGGGACAGGCAACGGAAGACACCATGCTTGCCAATGAAGGAAAGATTATCGTAACTCTCGGGAAGCAAGGCGTGGCTTATGCCAAGGACGGGAAGGTTCACACCGTACCCGGTTTTACCGTAACACCGGTAGATACAACCGGTGCCGGCGATACTTTTAACGGAGCCTTCGCCACAGCCATCGCCAATAATAAATCCATGGATGAAGCCCTTCAATACGGTAATGCCGCAGCGGCTCTTTCCATTTTAAAACTAGGTGCTCAAGAAGGTATGCCTACGGCCGATGAAGTAGCCGCCTTCTTAGCCAAAAGGAGTTAATCATGCAAAAAGGTGGAATCTTAAACAGTCACATTGCTAAAGTATTAGCCGATTTAGGTCATACCGATACAATTTGCATCGGTGATTGCGGTTTACCCGTACCGGCCGGTGTGCAGAAAATTGACTTAGCCCTCACCTTCGGAACCCCAAGTTTGAAGCGGTAGTGCGTGTCTTAAAAGCCAATATGCAGGCCGAATCAATTCATATTGCCTCCCCTATGGAAGAAATGAATCCCCATAACTATGCCGTTCTTCAGGAATTATATCCGCAAGATCGCTACGAATGGGTCAGAACCGACCACGAAGCCTTTAAAGAAGCAACGAAACAGTGTAAATGCATTATTCGCACCGGTGAAACCACACCGTATGCCAATGTAATATTACAGGCGGATTGCATTTTTAACGACGAAAAATAAACGATTAGGAGTTTCAATGGAAATCAAAATGACAGGGATTGCCAAAGCCTTTGGAACCAACCAAGTTCTTAAGGACGTGGCCATCACCCTAAAAGCCGGCGAAGTTCACGCCTCATGGGGGAAAACGGGGCGGGTAAATCTACCTTGATGAACATTCTTACAGGCTTACATAAAGCGGATGCCGGCGTTATTACAGTCGATGGCGTCGCCACGACCTTCGCCAATCCGCGCGAAGCAGAGAAAAACGGGATTGCCTTTATCCATCAGGAATTAAATATTTGGCCGAACCTCAGCCTGTTGGAAAACCTCTACCTCATGCAACCGAAACGAAACGGCATCGGCATGTTGGATAGAAAAGCTATGCTCGCCGAAGCACAGGCCAAATGCAAGGAATTAAATATCGAATTGCCCCTCACGAAAGAAGCGGGGCAATGCTCAGTCGGTCAACAACAGATGACCGAAATTTTGCGTGTACTCATGCTCGATGCCAAGGTCGTTATCATGGATGAACCGTCGGCCGCTCTCACCGAACGCGAAACGGAAACCTTGTTCCGCATGATGCGCCAATTAAAAGCCCAAGCGTAGCCATCGTATACATCTCCCACCGGATGGAAGAAGTATTCAGTGAATGTGATGTTATTACCGTTATGCGCGATGGCCACACCATCAGCACCAAACCGGTTCAAGAAACAACGGTTGATGAAGTTGTGCATCACATGGTAGGTCGTTCCATCGATGAATTTTATCCCGATAGAACCACGGCACCGGGCGACGTGGTACTCACCGTTAACGGCTTAAAACCGAAAGATTTCAACAGCACCATTCCTTTGATTTACGTAAAGGCGAAATATTGGCGTAGCCGGCCTCATGGGGGCAGGACGCACCGAAATCATGCGCGCCATCTTCGGCATCGACAAACACGATGGCGGCGAAATTATACTAAATGGTAAACATCTTCATTTCAAAAAACCGGAAGATGCGATTAAAGCCGGTATTGCCTTCATCACGGAAGACCGCAAAGGGGAAGGTCTGATTCTTGACTTTTCCATCGGCAAAAATATTACCTTGCCTAATCTCGGTCAAGTATGTCCAAACCATGTGCTCAACAGCAATAAACTGGTGGATTTTGCGGACAACTTATCCAAACGCTTAGGCGTCAAAACTCAATCGGTTCACTTACCGGCCTCCTCGTTATCCGGTGGTAATCAGCAAAAAGTAGTTATCGCCAAATGGATTGGTTTATCCCCATCCATTATCATCATGGACGAACCGACCCGCGGTATCGACATTGGTGCCAAACGCGATATTTACGATTTAATGAATGAATTAACGAGCCAAGGAGTTTCCATCATTATGGTCTCCTCGGAACTCCCTGAAGTTATCGGGATGAGTGATCGGGTCATGGTCATTCACGAAGGAGCCGTTGCAGGTATACTAAACCACAACGACGCTTCACCGGAAGCCATCATGAACCTAGCAACAGGAGGACAATAATGAACCAGAATATTACGGAAACACTCAAAAAATTAGGCCCTCTCATCGGCCTGATTGCCTTATTTATTATCATCGCCTTTATGAACGACAGCTTCTTGGAATTCTCCAACTTGCGCAACTTATTACGCCAAGTATCCATTAATGCTATCATCGCCTTCGGTATGACCTTCGTTATTTTGACGAGCGGTATCGACTTATCCGTAGGTCCATCCTCGCTTTATCCAGTGCCATCATGGCCAACTTCATCGTTGGCGGCATGAATCCGGAAGTGGCCATTCTCGCCTCCGCCGGCGTGGGCATTATCCTCGGCGGTATCAACGGTATCGTCATTGCCTACGGTAAAGTGGCACCGTTTATCGCCACCTTGGCAACCATGACGATTTATCGGCGGGCCACCTTAGTTTTACGGACGGCAACCCTATCAGCGGTTTGACCAGTGATCCTTTGTTCCACGGCTTCGGCCAGGGCGATATCGCAGGTCTGCCCGTACCGGCTATTACCATGTTTGTATCCTTCCTTATTTTATGGTTTGTTTTGCAAAAAACATCCCTTGGCCGTCAGACCTATGCTGTCGGCGGCAGTGAAAAGGTAAGTTATATTGCCGGTATCAAAATTAACCGCGTTAAAATCTTCGCTTACGCCTTAACCGGTATGCTCAGTGCCATTGCAGGCGCCATCATTACATCCCGCCTCAATTCGGCGCAGCGACAGCCGGTATGGGCTATGAACTTGACGCCATCGCCGCTGTAGTATTGGGCGGTACCAGTCTTGCCGGCGGTCGCGGTCACATTGTAGGTACCTTAATCGGTGCCTCATCATCGGTACCCTCAACAATGGTTTAAATATTCTCGACGTTTCCAGTTTCTATCAACAAATCGTCAAAGGTATTGTAATTCTACTTGCAGTCCTCGGGGACCGCAAAAAAGCGTAGGAGGTTAGGAATGAAAAAATTATTAACAGTCATCGCTGCCGTAATCTTAGTTATCGGTCTCGTAGCCGGTTGCGGCTCTTCCAACAATGGTGGTGGCGATAAAAAACAAGGTACTATCGGTTTCTCCGTATCTACCTTAAACAATCCGTTCTTCGTATCTTTAAAAGACGGTGTTGAAAAACAGGCTAAAGAATTAGGCCTTAAAGTTAAAATCGTTGACGCTCAAAACGACCCTGCTAAACAGGCTAATGACATTGCCGATTTATTAGAAAGCGGCGTATCCGTATTGATCGTTAACCCGGTTGACTCCGCTGCTATTGCTACTTCCGTTGAAGCAGCCAACGCTAAAAACATTCCGGTTATCACTGTTGACCGCTCTACCGACAAAGGTAAAGTAGTAGCTCACATCGCTTCCGATAACGTTAAAGGCGGCGAAATGGCAGCTCAATTAATCGTTGATAAACTCGGCAATGGCACTAAAGTTGCTGAAATCGAAGGTATCCCGGGCGCTTCCGCAACTCGCGAACGTGGTCAAGGCTTCCATAATGTTGCCGACAAATCCTTAGACGTAGTAGCTAAACAGAGTGCTGATTTTGACCGCACTAAAGGCTTAAACGTTTCCACTAACATTCTTCAAGCTAACCCTGATGTAAAAGCTATTTTTGCTCACAACGACGAAATGGCTCTTGGTGCCATCCAAGCTGCTAAATCGGCAGGCAAACAAGTTTTCATCGTAGGTTTTGACGGTACTGCCGATGCTGAAAAAGCTGTTCAAGACGGCACTTTAGCGGCTACTATCGCGCAACAACCTGAATTGATGGGTAAAATTGCTGTAGATACTGCTTCCAAAGTTATCAAAGGTGAAACAGTGGAAAGCAAGATCCCTGTAGAACTTAAAGTAGTAACTAAATAAAACATATGCTTTGATACGTTGATAGAAACATTGATAGAAATTAAGCCTCCCCTGCCAGTTGCAAGGGAGGCTTTTTATTGATTATAACTCATTTATTTTATACTTAAAACGCATCTATGTTGAATTTTCTATTTAATTCAACACTAAAGAGTGGTACAATAAATTGTATACGAAATCGTCTGACAGCCATACTCTCGTCAGATAAAATCGCTAAATTCTCAGACAAAGACGCTATTATAAACAGAACATATACTTTTTGTCTGATACCTCGGATGCTTCGATTCCGACCTTGAAAGGAGATATTAATTATGAGTAATTTTACTGTAACTGCTACTGACAAAAAGCTGCTCGACCTTTTGGCGACAGACGCGAAATTAACCCATGACCAATTGGCGGCCATGTTAGGTGTAGCCGAAGCTGAGGTATCTGAACGTATCGCCGTGCTGGAAGCGGAAGGCATTATCAAAGGCTATCAAGCCGTAATTGACTGGGAAGCCATCGATGCCAATAAGGCAACCGCCCTCATTCAACTTAAAGTTACACCGGAACCTGATCAAGCTTCGATAAACTCGCGCATCGCATCATGCAATTCGAAGAGGTGGAAGGTGTCTATCTCATGTCCGGCGGTTATGATTTGACCGTTATCATTCAGGGCCAAAGCATGCGCGATATCGCCCTCTTTGTTGCACGTCGTCTTTCCACTTTGGAAGGTGTCCAAGGCACGGTACGCACTTTATCTTGAGCCGCTACAAAGACCGCAATGTAATCTACCATGACGAAGAACAAAAAGAAACAAGGAGTAATGTGTTCTATGATTAATTATGATAAATTTTTAAATCGTGAGCTGTCCAATGTAAAACCGTCCGGTATTCGCCGTTTCTTCGACATTGCCAGCGAAATTGATGATGTTATTTCCCTCAGCATCGGCGAACCGGATTTCACCACGCCATGGCATATTCGTGAAACCGGTATCGATACCTTAGAAAAAGGTAAGACCTGGTACTCACCAAATCGCGGTTTTGCGGACTTACGCGAAGAAATCAGCCGTTGGTTCACTCGTAAATACGATGTAACGTATGATCCCGCTACCGATATTCTGGTCACTGTTGGTGGTTCTGAAGCTATCGATTTAGCTCTTCGTGCCCTCATTAACGAAGGTGACGAAGTACTCATTCCGGTGCCTAGCTTTGTTTGCTACACGCCGCTTACGGAAGTAGCCAAAGGTGTGTCCGTACCGGTGGAAACCAAAGCGGAAAATAACTTCCGTCTTACGGCCGAAGATATTCGCTCCCACATTACACCTAAAACCAAATTGCTCGTTTTGCCATTTCCTAATAATCCAACCGGTGCGATTATGCGCCGCGAGCACTTAGAGGAAATCGCCAAAGTCATCGAAGAACATGACTTGCTCGTTATTTCCGATGAACTCTACAGCGAATTGACCTACGGTTCCGAACAACATGTAACCATCGCATCAGTTCCGGGCATGAAAGAACGAACCATCGTCATTAACGGCTTCTCCAAAGCCTTCGCTATGACGGGATGGCGTCTCGGCATGGCCCTCGGTCCAAAAGAAATTATCACGCAAATGACGAAACTTCATCAATATGGCATTATGAGTGCCCCATCGGTTGCTCAATATGCTGCCATTGAAGCGTTGAAACACGGGGATAAAGATATTGAATACATGCGCGATCAATACGATATTCGTCGTCGCCTTTTGGTTAAAACCTTTAACCAGTTGGGCCTCACTTGCTTCGAACCGGAAGGCGCCTTCTACGTATTCCCGGACATCCGCTCCACCGGTCTCGATTCGGAAACATTCTGTGAAAAATTGCTTTACGCCAAACACGTAGCCGTCGTACCGGGCAACGCCTTCGGTGATTGCGGCGAAGGCTTCGTGCGTGTAGCCTATGCCAATTCCTTAGCGAATATTAAGGAAGCGTTAAAACGCATTGCTGAATTTTTGGAAGAATTGAAAACTCAATAAAAAAACTCAAAAAAACGCCTTTGCATACCGTGAAGGCGTTTTGCTTGCCCGCAGCTTTCCCTCTTAGAGTCAGCCTAAACCAGGCATGCAAAAAGCCCTCTCACCGGTCGTGAGAGGGCTTTCATTATGCAGTTATTCAGGTGTCATTTAAAGCTATAAGCTTCCCTAAAGCCCTAAATAAACTACGCCTTATTAGATATATTTTTTAGCCAACGCTTCGAAATCGGCTTCATGGTCCTGAATCCAAATATCGTAGGCCACGCCGGCATCATTTAAAGTCTGTGCCAATTCAGCAAAGAAAGCCGGTAAATCAGCTGTTGTAATGGCGCCCAAAGGTTCGCCGAACGTTACAACGCCCAATTCATCGCTGCCGCCTTTAAATAAGTTGAAGGCCGGTTGTGGTTTGCCGTCAACTTGTTTTACGAAACCGTGTAAACCTAATGTGCCGATTTGATGAGTACCGCAAGAAGATGGGCAACCGGAAATGTGGATTTTTGGCAATAAGCTGTCATCAATACCTTCCGCTTTTAAGTGAGCCAAAATGTCTTTGTAAGCAGCCTGAGAGTTCTGGAAACCTACCTGACATTTAGAAGCGCCTACGCAGCATACGCTGGCGGAAAAGTTGGAAGTAGAGCTGTCGTCTTTGATTAAATCATATACTTTACGAGCTTCGTCAGCGGTCAAGTTAATGAAGTAAGTACCTTCTTCACCGGTCATACGAGCTTCGGTACCTTCCAAGGAACCGACGTATTGGAATACGTCGCGAGCCACTACCGGCTGCGCATGGCCTCCTACCGGATGATAGTATACATAGTATAAACCGTCTTGAACCTGTTCACCGATTAAACCGTTAGCTTTCGCCAATTCTTCTTGAGTCAATTTACCATTGCCGGTTTTAGTAATCGTAGTATCAGGTAAAGTGTAATCCAAATCTTCTACGCGTTTGGTGAACAACAAGAATTTGTTGAATGTTTCACGGAATTTATCTTCGCCCATTTCAGCAACCATGTAACGAGTACGGTTTTTGCTGCGAGTCTTATAATCCGCATTTTCAATAAACGTACGAACCATGGCTTTGATATAGTATAACATTTCGGACGGATCTACTTTTTCAGCCAATAAAATGCCTTTACGCGGATTGCCGCCGAGACCGCCCGCTGCATATACGGTAAAGGTACCGTCAGCTTGTGCCCAGAAACCTAAGTCTTTAAAAGTTACATGTGTTGCATTTTCAAGACCGTTAGTGAACGCAATTTTAAGTTTACGCGGCATTTTAAAGTCAGGAATTAACGTCAAAATATATTCGCTGGCCACTTGTACATATGGTGTAATGTCAAATGGTTCGCCCGGTGTTACGCCACGCAACGGACTGGCCGCAATATTACGCGGATGGTCACCACCGCCACCACGGGAATAAATACCCTGTGCATGGCATTCTTTGAACATTTCAATAATTTGTGGACCCTGAAGGCTGTGAATCTGAATAGATTGACCGGTTGTGAAATGCAAATGCGGCAAATCATTGCGTGTGAATAAATCAGCTAAGAAGGCAAGTTGCTTTTGCGTAATACGTCCCCCGGGTAAACGCAAACGGAACATGCCCGTATTAGCGCCGCGTTCTGCATAGGTACCGAACGGGCCGGACAAGCCTTTGTAATCGTTAACTGAAATTTCTTTGTTGAAGAATTGTTCGCTTACTTTAGCAAACTTCGGTAAATCTTTGATGAGGCGTGCTTTCACCTCTTCTGTTAAAAATGTCATCTGTATCCCTCTCATTTCTTTATAATGACATACTTATATCAACTTCAAATACAACTATTTCAATCGTAACACGTCCCCCGAACCGCGTCAATATTGAACACGACTCGAGGGCCGAAATATGTCTCTATTTAATTTGATAACGTTAATCAATACGCATACAAATCAAACCAATAATCAGTATAAATCTATTGTAACAAGGGTGTTGTGACAATTGTCACATTTGTAAAATTGTCACATCTGTAACAATCGGCCGCATGGCAATTGTCAGCTTTTATTACCTATGATAGCCTCCCTGTTTAGCTCTAGGCGGTTGTAAAATCATAGACCACATAATCCCCGCTTTTAAGCCCCCCGGCGGCAGGCGATGATTGCCACCGTGAAAAACATGGCGCCCCGTCATAGACGCAGTCGGTTGCCATACATTCGGTGCCGGCACCGTTTTAGCCGGTTGTGCCGATGGTATGTCGTCCGATTCGGTGAAATCGTAGCCGTCTTTGGCACCTGACGAGTCGATGTTTGACGTGTAGCTACCGTTGTCGTCGTTTGTTGACGCGTCGAATCTCGTCGCGCCGGTTCTACAGTTGGCTCTACGCGCTGTCTGGCCACTACGATAACCGGTTCTTCCCGTCTTACATCGTTCGGCACAGGCACAGATTCCGGTCTCGAAGCTTCTTGCGGCAGTGATGCTTCACGTGGCAACGCCGCTTCTTGAGGACGCGGTGCTTCGTTAGAGATGGTGGTCGGCCGTGGCGTTGGTGGCGCCTTACGTTCCATTTTAATGCCGTAATGGCGTTCCATCTCTTCCCAGGTCATAGCCTCTTCACTACGACCGCGCGTATTGGCATTACCGGTTTGCGTATTGCCGGCAGGCCCCATGCCTCCCGTTGTACGATTACGCTGCCCTTCACTTGGCGGCATAGGATTCGTCGGTTGCTGTGACCGCGGTCCCGGACGGTTCTGCTCACCCGGATTCGACCAATCGTAATCAGTCCTATTTTCTACATTCGTATTGTCTTCATTAGGATTACCATCTTGAGGATTACGCTTCTTTTTACGGGTACTCAAAATAACATTCCCCAATATAATCAATACGACTAATAAACCCAATCCATAGCTTACCTCCGCTATTTATTGCGCGGATTTGCTGAGTTGTCAGTTCGGTGGTTTCCCCTTCAGCGATAGTCTCACGCATTTTGGTATCTGCCATAATATTGTTCATATTGTAATAATCCATAACACCCATATGACCATCACGCAATGCTTGCGATAAAGCCTGCGGTACTTCGGCTTGCGCTTCCACAACTTTCGCCTGCATTTCCTGCGTGTAGGCTCTCATTTCCTGTTCTTTCGCAACAGCCATGGCACGACGTTCTTCCGCTTTCGCCTGAGCGATATTCTTATCCGCTTCCGCCTGATCCGTCATGAGCTGAGCCCCGATATTACGTCCTACATCAACGTCGGCAATATCGATGGACAAGATTTCAAACGCAGAACCCGCATCAAGCCCCTTATTCAATACGGTACGGGAAATATGATCCGGATTTTCAAGCACATCCGTATGTTCTTCCGAAGAACCTACAGTCGTTACGATACCTTCGCCGACACGGGCAATAATCGTCGCTTCACCGGCACCGCCGACCAAGCGATCAATATTGGCACGCACCGTTACACGGGCGCGAACTTTAAGTTCGATACCGTTTTTAGCAACGGCGGAAATCGTCGGTGTTTCAATAACTTTAGGGTTAACACTCATTTGAACTGCCTCAAGCACATCACGACCGGCCAAGTCAATGGCGGCAGCACGTTCAAAGGTCAACGGAATAGACGCCCGTTCAGCCGCGATTAAAGCATCAACAACGCGGTCTACATCACCGCCGGCTAAATAATGCGCTTCCAGTTGGTTAACATTAACCGAAAGACCCGCTTTATTGGCTTTTACCAATGGCAAAACAATCTTCGACGGCGATACACGACGTAAGCGCATCCCGATCAAAGTAAAAATACCTACATTTACCCCGGCCGCCAAGGCGGAAATCCACAGTCCTAACGGTACAAAGTGGAAAAACAGGGCTGCGACTATGACGACGGAAACAACAATAAACATAAAACTAAAATTAACTAACGCTTCCATAGAGCCTCCTCTTCACTTATGAAAAAATATATGACAAGTCCGCCATTTACGGACACCAAGAACTTAATGGATTATATTTTGTAACGCTTATTCAGACTCTACTTTTCTAACTACAACACGGCCACCGGTAACGGCAACAACCACTACTTTAGTGCCCGGTTCATAGAATTCTCCGTCCGTTACTACATCAACCGGTGTATCGTCAAAAATAACGCGCCCCGCCGGCCGTAAAACAGACTGGGCAATCCCTTCGCGGCCCAATAAATCGGTTCGCTCATCATTACCGCTATAACCGCGGTCCTTCGTAGACTCCAGCGTTAACGTCAAACGTCTACCTATCCAAGTATGCGGTGCTTTTTTGACTAACCAAATACCGACAATGAGCGCAATAACCGATACAATCGCAACTACAATCGACGCCATAGCACCGGCGCCCAAGTAAAAATAAAGAGCGGCCAACAAGAGAACCATACCGCTCACGCCGAATATACAAGTACCCGGCACAACAGCCTCGATTCCCAGCAATACAATGCCGCCGATGAATAGATACGTTATCATCACGTGCCTCCTTTCTCGAAATTTATCTCTTAATTAATAATATTCAATACGTAAAGTATGAACTCCTCTTTTTAAAGATAATTTGTTTGAAAAAACGACTGCAGTAAAACATGAATTTAAAAGCATATTTTATCTGCAGCCGCCACAGCTCTCAATACTTTTATTAATTTTTTCGCATGTACACAAAAGAAAGCCCCCTATCGCCCTGTTCAATTGTCTTTTTTTGATTATACACCATCAGCGATTATATGCCCCTTTTTAACTGTCCGTCATAATGCACAAAACCTCTACGCACGATAATAACCGTTCACGTAGAGGTTTTATTTTCACTAATAGCTTTTATTAGCCGGCTCTCGATTATTCAAACATAGCCGGCAAATTAGGATTTTCATAGGCTTCAAAGCACATCAAAACCTGTTCCTTAGAGCACTTTTCAACAGCCATATTATCCGGAATTTCGTCTTTACTGAAAAATCCCGTTGCCGTTGTTTCAATGTTCTCTTCAAAATGACCGCCTTCGAATTCACACATAACGAACACTTTGAAAACACCATTAATTAAATTCGTTACATTGTGCTTGCGCCAATCCTGAATTGCAATGAGGCGTTTAGCTTTTACGTCATAGCCGGATTCTTCTTTCACTTCTTTTTCCGTATTGGAGGCAATCGTTTGATCTACATCACACCAACCGCCCGGGAGTGACCACTTACCGGTGTTTTCACGAACGAGGAGAATCTTGCCATCAACGAACACAGCCGCTCTGGTATCAATCTTCGGCGTCTGGTACCCTTCTTCATTGCAAAAGATATCATATACCTTGCCCACAGGAATATCCGTTTTGACTGCCACCATTTCAGCTGCAATTTGACGAAGCTCTTGGTAGCGCTCCAAATCGTATTTGTCTTTACCGTATTCCAGCCCCGCCTGCGCTATACTCTGGATTCGAATTGCAAAATCAAGCCACTTATCGTTCATGTATATGCCTCCCGATATCTCACTTAAAGAATAAATATGCTTTTGCTATTATTATTCTATACGAAGTATTCTAAAACCTTTTTACAACAAAAAAAACTCTGCTCATGGCACATATCCATTCTGCAGAGTTTAATTATTTATATCAATCATTATGTTATCAAAACTAATGGCGGAGAAGGAGGGATTTGAACCCTCGCACCGTTGCCGGTCTGCCGCATTTCGAGTGCGGTCCCTTCAGCTCTTGGGTACTTCTCCTTGTTTTTACGACGCTCTTTAAAAAAAGTCCTTCATTATCTGACTGCATTCGTCAGCCATAACCCCGCTTAAAATCTCAGGCTCGTGATTCAAGCCGGATGGTCAGTACATTAAATAAAGACTCTACAGCGCCTCCTTTGTAATCGCTACTGCCATATACAACACGGTCAATCCGGCTGTTAATAATGGCTCCGGCGCACATCGGACACGGTTCTATAGTAACATAAAGCGTGCAACCGGTCAACCGCCAACGGTCAAGTATTTCACAAGCTTCGCGAATGACTAAAATCTCCGCATGAGCCGTTGCATCGTGATCTAATTCACGGCGATTATGATGACGCGAAATAATCTCGCCATCCTGGACAATAACGGCACCGATGGGAATCTCGCCAAGGTCATAGGCTTTTTTTGCTTCTTGTAAAGCTTCCTGCATATATTCTGCATCCGTCATAACCTACCTCCTTAAGCTTAACTCACGACTTATTACCGCGCATAACCATTATTGTAATTTTATCCGATTATGGGGTTCCAACAGGTCACCAAATTTGAACCGTATCTATTGTATCATGGTTTTTAGGTTTATTAAATAAAAACTTCCTACTGTTATACGGAAAAATTTTTCCTTATATATATAAATAACATCTTATATTCTTATTCATTTCCTATACATCCAAATTTCACTGTAATTTCACGAATTTTACATACAAATTTCATAATTCCCCTGTATGCTATACCCATAGCAGAAAACTAAAACTCCAATCCGAGTTTCCAAAATTAGATGAAGACGAAATTGGTAACGTTACTAAAAAGATTTCGTTATTCCATGATTGAGTTACAAAAAGTTCTGCTACACTATCTCTCGTTAATATAGCAAAGGAGTCTTAGTATGAAAAAATCGACTCAGAATTTATTGAGAAAGGTTGCTTTGCTAGGTGTTCTAGGCGGCACCCTTTGGGGTACCTCAATAGCTGCTGAGCCGGCTGCAACACAACAAGCAACCACAACTCACGTAACAACCGCTAGTGCCGGTATAGAGGGCCCTCAAACGGCAACCGTACAAGATGACGGTTCCAATAGCCCTACCATTTATGACAGAATGTTACGCGCCCGTTCCATGGCTCGTAACCAGGTAGAAGCTAATACCGCTATCTTCTTGATGCCGGAAGCTAACTACGGCGCTAATCGCACCAATGCCGGTCAAATGCCAAATGCCTACGACCGCCAATCCCATCGTGGTCAGGAACGCCAGTATCAGCCAAATGGCGACAACAGAATGCAACCGCAAGCTAATGAACAGGGTTCCGAGCAAGGTCAACGCATGGAACGCCACAGCCAACCTCCTATGATGAATGACCAAAATGGTCGTCAAGGTCAGCCGCCTATGGGTCAACCTCCTATGATGCATGACCGGGATGGTCGTCAAGATCAGCCTCCTATGGGACAACCTCCTATGATGCATGACCGGATGGTCGTCAAGGTCAGCCTCCTATGGGGCAACCTCCTATGATGGGTGGCAAGGTGGTCCGCAGGGTATGGCCTCCTATGGGACAGCCTCCTATGGGACAGCTCCTATGATGGGCGGTCAAGGTGGTCCGCAGGATATGCCTCCTATGGGACAGCTCCTATGATGGATGGTCAAAAACATCATGAAGGCCCGCATCATAATGACAAAAAGCATATGAAAAAGTACGACAACAACCGTCAGTACGAACATGCAACCCCGACTTCCTACACGGATGTCAATTTCTAAGAAATATCTCCTTTTTAAGCTTTCTCAAACACACACGTAAAACCAACACAACTAAAT
>ENA-OQBT01000858-OQBT01000858.1-human-gut-metagenome-genome-assembly--contig:-NODE-858-length-15598-cov-2.608687_pt1 | contig 15598 bp, 17 predicted proteins | sample MGYA00242749_ERZ504557 | MGnify/ENA primary metagenome ERZ504557 (study PRJEB26092, sample SAMD00036243) | human gut metagenome | host: Homo sapiens | study: EMG produced TPA metagenomics assembly of... | reverse complement strand
CGGATTTTGATGTCAGGTACTCGGAACAGGTTCCCTCGAAGAGGACTTTGCCGTTGACACTGTTTAAGGATGCGCGGGAGCAGTCGCCGGTGATTTCAAGTTTGCCGTTTGTGGCGGAAACATCGAGGCTGTCTGTGCGCAGACGGGTCAGGACGATCTTTCCGTTCGCAGCCTGTATGCGGCAGCTGGATGCGGAAAGGGAATCACCGGTGATTTTGCCGTTTGTGGCGGAAATTTCGAGTGTAGTAAGGGAGAGGGTATCAAGCCCGGTCGCGCCGTTCAAAGAGCGGAGCGTCAGCTTCTGTACGGTGGACGGCACCTGGAAGGAGAACACCTCTTTCTGGTGATTATTGCAGAAAAGATGTTTCCAGAATACGGGAGGGATGAGTTTTTTCTCTCGCAGACAGAACGTATTGCCCTCAATGCCTGCCTCGAAGCGGTCCGGATCGAAGTCGCCGGAAAAGTCGAACTCAACCGAAGCGGAAGTGCCCGGAGCAAAGTCGGCAGAAGCATTCCGCAGGGAGATTTCCATAGCGGTGATGGCGGTGGAAGGGGCGTACGGGTAGTTCGGATGTGTTTCTTCAGAATTGGAGTGGGTTTTCTCCTGTGGCAGCACGTTTGCAACAGGTTGCTTCGTTGTGGCATATTCCTGACGGAAAAATTCGAGGACATCGTCGACATTACCGAGTTCCGCACAGATTTCCTCATCGGAGAGACCCTGGCTGCGGGCGTCGGCGAAATGGGATTCGAAATCGTTTAAAATTTCCTCTGCGGCGGCAGAATCAAAGGATGCAAGGCCCTGTTTCAATGCATTCATATAAGTTTCATACGTTGTATTCATCATGATTTTCCTTTCTATCGTCAGATCGTTTCATCTGAAATCAGTCGGTTGATCTGCTGGGTGAAATCCAGCCATTCCTGTTTTTTCTCCTGCTGATAAGCTGTTCCTGCTTCAGTCAGATGGTAATATTTCCGGGCAGGGCCGGATGCGGATTCCTGTAGATACGTTTCCACGTAACCGGCTTCCTTGAGTCGTTTTAAAATCATATAGAGCGTTCCTGCGGCGATGGACATTTCGCGGGAAATAGCGTCTGTCAGCTCATAGCCGTATTTGTCCTCTTTTGTCAGCTGGGAGAGGACACAGAGCTCTAGGACGCCCTTTTTGAGTTGTGGATTCATATGAACACCTCCTTGTTGAGTAGATCATAACACAGACTATATCATAATGCAATATAGTAAACCAAATTTTTATCCTGCCATGTGTTCGATTTTGTACATGGAAAAGCCTTGAAAAGAACCGCGGATTTCCGTATAATCAAGCAGAACCTTGAAATTTGACCGGAAAATACAGAAAAATAGAAAGATAGTAAGTTGGAAAGAAGAGGAAAAAATATGAGTGAAATGAATCAGAATAACAATGGCCCGGTAAAGGGCGCGATCCATTCGATCGAGAGCTCGGATCCGTCGACGGACCTGGCGTACGCTACGTGATATTCGTGAAGGGCTGCAACATGCGCTGCCAGTTCTGCCACAACCCGGACACCTGGACGACGAAAGATGCCGACTGGCAGACCGCGGATGAGGTGCTGAAAAAGGCGCTCCAGCTACAAAAATTACTGGGGCGAAAAGGGCGGCATTACTGTAAGCGGCGGAGAACCGCTGCTGCAGATCGACTTCCTGATCGAGCTGTTCCGCAAGGCAAAAAAGAACGGCGTTCACACAACGCTGGATACCAGTGGAAATCCGTTCACAAGAGAGGAGCCGTATTTCAGCAAATTTAATGAGCTGATGAAATATACCGACCTGCTGCTGCTCGATATCAAGCTGATTGACGACAAGGCGCACAGAGAGCTGACCGGCTGCACCAACGAGAACATCCTCGACCTGGCGCGCTACCTTGACGAGATCGGCAAACCAGTCTGGATCCGCCACGTCCTCGTCCCGGAACGCAGCGACTACGACGAATACCTGATTCGCCTCGATGAGTTTTTACACAGCCTGCACAACGTACAGCGCGTAGAGGTTCTCCCATACCACACCCTCGGCGTATTCAAATGGGAAACCTTAGGAATTCCATACAAACTCGAAGGAATCAACCCGCCGACCAAAGAGCGCGTGGAAAACGCCAATAAACTGCTGCATACGGCGGAATATACGGGATATCTGAAATAAAAAGCAGAACAACAAGAAAAATTTGTGAAAAAGTAACGATTTTTATAAAAACTTTATAGTATTTCTGTTCAAAAACCAGAAGAAAAGGAGTATAATCTCTGTTATGGACGAGAGCATGGTTACAATGTGGCGGACATGACAGGGACGACAGCAAAAACACTACGAACCTTTTTGATTCGCCGCGGCAGTTGCTGCATCCACCAAAAATAAGAGCAAAAAGAAAGAAGGATTTACAATGTTTGGTTTAAAAGAGGCATCGGAAGACAAGCTGAAAAAAATGGTGGAAAAAGGAAAATGGGACAAATTAAGAAAACAGTATCTGGATTCGGACAAGACAACGCAGGTAGCGCTTGCAAAAGCCTGTGCAGCTTCGAGAAATGATGGTTCTGTTAATATTCTGACTTCTCTTCTGGAAGTAGACGATGTGGACGTAAAAATCGCGGCCGTTACGAGCCTTGGTGAGGTTGGAGACGATCACGTAACAGCACTGATCCGTCAGCTGGCTGTCAAGACACCGGCAGATCAGACGGAGCTGAAAGCAGCGATCACAAAAGCGCTGGAGAAGATTGTCGAAAGAGCATAAGAGCAGGATCAGTGAAAAAAAGGAAAGGCGAAGAAGTTTCTGTAAAAAGAAGCTCCTTCGTTTTTTTATTGCAAGGTATATCAGAATCTGCTCCAGCGGATTGTTTTTGCCCGAACAGAAATCTTACAAAATCGTAATAATAATGCAGTTGTATCTATCCCGCAAAAAATGCTATAGTGAAAATAACACAGACACAAAAGCAGAACGCGGAGCGAAAAGCATCCGCAGAAAAAAGGGAGGAAACAAGATGGAATTTGTATTCGAACATGCAACCATGATTGCCGTGATCGCCGTTGTGGTGATCATTCTTGCCATTCTGGCGAGCGGTTATGTGAAGGCGCCGCCGGATACCGCATTTATTATTTCCGGTTTCCAAAAAGGCCAGCGGATCCTGATCGGTAAAGCCGGCATCAAGCTCCCATTCTTTGAGCGGCTGGACAAGCTGAGTCTGAAGCTGGTAGCGATCGATGTGAAGACGAGCGATGCCGTGCCGACCGCTGACTACATCAATATTCAGGTGGATGCAGCCGTCAACATCAAAGTCGGGGACGAACCGCAGAAGCTCCAGAAAGCATCCCAGAACTTCCTGAACCGCGACAGCGAATATATTGCCAAGGTTGCAAGAGAAGTCCTTGAAGGAAACATGCGTGAGATCGTTGGAAAGATGCGTCTGGAAGAGATGGTTTCCGACCGTCAGAAGTTTGCGGAGCTGGTCAAAGAAAATGCAGAACCGGACCTGGCTGCGATGGGACTTGACATCATCAGCTTCAACGTACAGAATTTCGTTGATTCCAATCAGTCATTGAAACCTCGGTATCGACAATATCGTAAAAATCAAGAAATCCGCGGCGATCGCCCGTGCCAATTCCGAGAAAGAAATCAAAATTGCCCAGGCGCGTGCAAATAAAGAGGCGAACGATGAGCGCGTTCTTGCCGAGACTGAGATCGCAAAGAAAAACAACGATCTGGCAATCAAGTCGGCAGAGCTGAAAAAAGAGTCCGATATCAAAAAGGCAGAGGCAGATGCAGCGTACAAGATTCAGGAAGAGCAGCAGAGAAAAGAGCTGGAAATCACTTCCGCGAATGCGAACATCGCCCGTCAGGAGCGCGAGGTTGAGCTCCGTGCCAGAGAAGTAGAAGTAACCGAGAAATCCCTCGAGGCAGAAGTCAAGAAGAAAGCCGAGGCCGAGCGTTACGCAAAACAGCAGCAGGCAGAGGCAGATTTGTACCGCCGTCAGAAAGACGCAGAGGCAGACCAGTTCGAAAAAATCCGCGAGGCGGAGGCAAAGAAAGCCCAGGCAGAAGCCCAGCGCTATGCGATGGAGCAGGAAGCACTCGGTATCAAGGCAAAAGGTGAGGCGGAAGCCGCATCCATCCGTGCCAGGCACTTGCAGAGGCCGAAGGTATGGAGAAGAAAGCTGAGGCTTACCAGCGCTACAACAAAGCCGCAATGGCAGAGATGATGATCAAGGTTCTGCCGGAGATCGCCGGAAAGATCGCAGAGCCGCTCAGCCAGATCGACAAGATTACGATCATCGGCGGCGGAAGCGAAGACAACGGCATCGGCTCCGTAGCGGGCAATGTGCCGGTGGTGATGGCAAAGCTGTTTGAGTCGATGAAAGAGGCGACCGGTGTCGATCTCTCCGAAATCATGAGAGCCGATACATACGATGCAAAAGTAAACCGCAACATTCAGATCTCCAGCCCGGAAGAGCTCAAAGAGTATCTGAAAGCAGAAGCCGGAAAGGCAGCAGCGGATGCAGAAAGCCCGGAAAAAGCGGAAGCATCCGAACCGGTGCAGAAAGACGGCAGCGAGCAGTAAATCCAGAACGGATCATAAAAACAGAAAAAGAGGCAGGGATCCAGAAAAATTTCTTGAGGATCCTGCCTCTTTTGACGTATAGATCGGAAAAAGTTATTCGGCGCCTTTTTCCAGCATGCTCATGAACTCTTTTGCCGCCTGCGGGATCGGCAGATGGGAGCTGTGGGCAACGACAAGCTGGCGCGGCGGAAGCTCCTCCACGAGGTCGAGCTGGAAGGCCGCCGTCTCTTTTACAAGGCAGTAGTCCGGCACAAACGCGATGCCAAGGCCGATACTCGCCAGGTCGATCAGAAGATCGTTGCTGCCAAGCTCAATTTCCGGCACGAGGTCGAGCTGGAACCGCTGAAACTGGCTGTGCAGGAACTCACTCGTCGTACTCTTGCGGTCGAGCATCAGAATCGGGTACTGCAGCAGCTCTTTTAAGTGAACCGGCCTGTTTTCCAGTTCCGGGTAATATTCGCCGTTCGCGATGAAGATATCGTGGAACGAATGAATCGGAATCGTGTGAAGACGGCTGGAAAGATGCGAGTTTGGATAATTGGTCACGATGAAATCCACCTGGCCGGATTCCAGCAGATCGACACACTGGTCGAAGTCTGGTTTGTCACCTTGATGTGGACATTCGGAAAGGAGCGGTGGAAACGGTTCAGGTACGGAACAAGGAAATAGCGGCAGATTGTGTCGCTCGCGCCGATGCGGAGCTGGCCGCCGCCAAGCGTTCCCGCTTCCATAATCTGTGCTTCACCGCGCGCAATCAGGTTGATCGCAGGCTCTACGTGGCGCAGCAGCGTTTCTCCCTCCGGCGTTAACTGCACGCGCTTTGTACTGCGGATAAAGAGCGTGATTCCAAGCTTTTTCTCCAGAACCTTGATCGACTGGCTGACCGCCGACTGCGAGATAAAAAGCAGCTTGGAGGCCTCGGAAAAACTGAGTGTGGTGGCAACGTAATAGAAAACCTTATATAACTCGTAATTAATATCCAAAATAAGCACCTCTTATAAAATATGATATCTTCACTCTAGCACACTTCCCCGAAAGAATGCAAGAAAAAATCTGCCGGAACCGTGAACTTTTTCTCCTCTTTTTCGAGTAAGAGAAAATTCACGTTCCGGCAGATAAGAAAGGGGAATCAGCCAAGCACTTTGGCAATGGCGCCGTCCGGCGTGCGGATCTGGCGCGTTGCAGAGTATCCGTCGAGTTTCGGCATCTGAATATCCATCAGCACCAGATCGAACTGATCCGGCGCTGCGGTGCGGAGCGTCTCAACGGCAACATCGCCGTCGTCTGCAAGGCTGACGGAAAATCCGGCGTTCGAAAGGAGCTCCATCGCGATTTCCTGTACCATATGGCTGACGTTGATCGCCATGCCAAGTCCCGTACCCTGAATGCCGCTGACCGTAGAAGTCTCCTCGCGTGTAAACGATTCAAAGAGGTGCTCCTGGAATTCCCGGCTTATGCCGATGCCGTTGTCGCGGACGTGGAATTCGTAGAGCGCATACCCTTTTTTATAGTACGGTTTCTGAATAATACGGACAATGATGGTGCTGCCGTTCTGTGTGAATTTCGTGGCATTGCTCAGCAGATTCAGCAGAATCTGGTTCAGGCGGAAAAAGGTGCTGGCCGGAGGTGGAAATCTTGTTCAGGTATTCCTGCACCTGGTCCGGCTGATTGACGTGGGCGGCAGCCAGAGCGGTAAAGCCGATGATCGCATTCATCCGAAAAAACAGATTTTGTTCCGGAATGAAAATGGGAAACAAAAGTTACTTTACATATAAAAGAGCAGAACAGGAAGAAATTTTGAAAAAAATTGAAGAAAATTACAAATTATTGTGGAATATGTGGAAAAAATATGGTAGGATGGGGGAGAAGAGAAAAGTGGTTTCAAAATGTTACTTAACGTTCAGTGAAAGTTCTATGGTTACAAAGAAAACAAAAAACAAGAGGAGAAGGAAAATGAAATTTTTACCAAAACCAAAAGAGGTAAAACTCCTGACGGGGGAACATGCACTCTGCTATGACGGCAGAATTGTACTGGATGGCAGACTGCTGGGAAATGGGGATACGTATGCGAAAGTGCTGCAGAAGGGAATCAAAAAGGAAACCGGAATGCAGTACGATATCGGATACGGCGTTCCGGGAAGAAAAGAGACCGGCGCGATTGTGCTGGAACTGGATGAGACAAGGAAAAGCCAGCAGTATGTGCTGCAGGTGACAGAGGAGGAAATCCGCATCCAGGGCGGAGACGGAGCCGGCGTGCTCTACGGTGTGCAGACGCTGTGCCAGATGATGCACGAATACGGTGCACTGCTTCCTGCCGTGCGGATCGAGGATGAGCCGGATCTGCCGGTGCGCGGCTATTATCTCGATGAGACGAGAGGCCGTGTGCTGACACTTTCCTATTTAAAACAGGTGGCAGACCGCATGGCGTACTACAAGCTGAACCAGCTGCAGCTCTATGTGGAGCACACGTATCTGTTCTCCGGACTTTCCGAGATGTGGCGCGATGAGACGCCGCTTACGGCAGAGGAAATCCGCGAGCTGGATGCGTACTGCGCAAAGCTTCATATCGAATTGGTGCCGTCGATCGCAACGTTCGGCCATCTGTACATGCTGCTCTCCACAAAGAGCTATGGCGACCTCTGTGAATTCCCAGACAGCTGGAAAGAGCCGTTTTCCTTCTGGGACCGGATGCAGCATCACACGGTGGATGTCTCCGGCGGCAGAGCGATCGAGCTGATCAAGGCCATGATCGAGGAGTACATGGCGCTTTTTGCCACGGATAAATTCAACATCTGCGCGGACGAAACGTTCGACCTTGGAAAAGGAAAATCGAAACCGCTGGCAGACGAGAAAGGCGTTCACCGCCTGTATATCGACTATGTAAAAGAGCTCTGCGAGTTTCTCGTGGCAAAAGGCAAAAAGCCGATGTTCTGGGGCGATATCATCTGCGCACAGCCGGAGCTGATCAAAGAGCTGCCAGAGGAAACCGTCTGCCTGACCTGGGGCTATGCAGCCGAGCAGAGAGAGCATGAGGCAAAAGTGATGGCGGAAGCTGGTGCAAGACAGTATCTCTGTCCTGGGGTCGGCGGCTGGAACCAGTGGATGAACCTGGTGGAGAACAGCTACAAAAATATCGCACGGATGTGCGGCTATGCGAGAAAATACCATGCGGAAGGTGTTCTGAACACAGACTGGGGTGACTGCGGCCACATCAATCAGCCGGACTTTTCCCTTCCTGGCATGATCTATGGAGCCGTCTTCTCCTGGGGAGACGATACCGACAGCTTTGAGGAGCTGAATGAACAGATTTCCCGTCTGGCCTACGGCGACCGGAGCGGAAAATTCGTTTCCTATATGGCAAAAACGGCAGAATGCTCCATCTTTGACTGGTGGGATGCCAACGTCGTTTACGAGGAAAAAGTGCTCGGTCATCCGAACAACCGGAATGCGCTGTTTGACGCGAGAATCCAGGATGAGGCGAAGCGTGCAGCTGCAAAGGAAACAATTGCGCTCTGAAAAAAGAACTGAAAAAGACAGCCGGTGCTCTGGAAGAATCCTGCCGTCCAATGGTTCCGGTGCTGGAACTCACGATGGAAGCGATTGACATCTGGAATGAGACGGGTGCGAGACTGTGTGATATCGAGCTTGGAAAAGAAAAAGATGAGGCAGCCTGCGCGGCACTTGCGGGACGGCTGGAAACCTGGTTTATGAAGTATAAAGCGTCCTGGAGAAGCATCAGCAAAGAAGGCGATCTGCACCACATTGCGGAAATTGTATTCTGGTATGCCGATATTCTGCGGGGAAGAAAACCGTACGAAAAATAAAAAAATCTGTTTGTAAACAAAATGAACAGAAAAAGAGAATAAATGAACGATAAAAAGTAACAAAGAAAACGAAAATTTACATAAAAGTGAACAAAAACACTTGACTTTTGCGCAGAAATGGACGAAGATAGAAGTATCGGATCGAAAGATCAAAAATGTCCGTATGGCGTGACAAGAGAGAAAGAAAAAAATAATTTTCACAGAGGGAAACAATCATGAGTAAAATCATCGGAAACAATCTGCCGGATATGCCTTGGCAGGAAAAACCAGCAGGAGAGCACATGCCGGTATGGCGCTATGATCAGAACCCGATCATCGGCCGTTACGAGCAGAAACGTTCCAACAGTATCTTCAACAGCGCAGTCGTACCGTTCGAGGACGGATACGTAGGTGTATTCCGCTGCGACAGCCGTTCCATCAGCATGGACATCTTCGTTGGAAGAAGTAAAGACGGTATCCACTGGGAGATCGAGGATGAACCGATCAAATTTGAGGGCGCTGACGAGGAGATTCTGACAAGAGAGTACCGTTATGACCCGCGTGTCTGCAAAATCGACGACAAATACTATGTAACCTGGTGCAACGGCTATCACGGCCCGACCATCGGTGTTGCTTACACCTATGACTTCAAGAAATTCGTTCAGCTTGAGAACGCATTCCTTCCATTCAACCGTAACGGCGTGCTGTTCCCGAGAAAGATCAACGGCTACTACATGATGATGAGCCGTCCAAGCGACAACGGCCATACACCGTTCGGCGATATCTTTGTCAGCCAGAGTAAAGATATGGAATTCTGGGGAAGACACCGTCACATGATGAGCCCGGTCCGCGGCGATGAGTCTGCATGGCAGTGCACCAAGATCGGTGCCGGCCCGGTTCCGATCGAAACAGATGAGGGATGGCTGCTGATCTACCACGGCGTTATCACAACCTGCAACGGATACGTATATCGTATGGGATGCGCACTGCTTGATATCGACGAGCCGTGGAAAGTAAAATACAGAACGAAAGACTATATTATGGCTCCGATCACCCAGTACGAGTGCATGGGTGATGTTCCGAACGTAGTATTCCCGTGCGCAACCTTAAGCGATGCAGCAACCGGAAGAATCACTATCTACTACGGATGCGCAGATACTGTAACCGGTATGGCATTCACAACCGTAGATGAGCTGCTGAACTATGTGAAAGAGAATAGCCTTTGATTTATAAGATAACTTAAAAAGCGACAAGTCCGCCGGGCTTACGGGTGAAAGAAGCCTGCAGGTCCGGCGGACTTTCTTTTTAAAAATGACCCCATGGAAAGCATAAGGAGGCACTATGAAATTTGTAAAAGAGCGTGTGAACGTGATCTGCCAGGAACTGGCAAGACTTTCGATTTCACAGAAAATCAAAATCACCGATATGCAGGTGAAAAACGGATGCTATATCACACCGGCAGAGGCCGATGCATCAAAAGAGCCGTGGACATCGTTTGATACGGTCAATGACCGCTGGTACGGACCGGACAAACATTACTGGTTCCGCACCACCATCACCATTCCGGAGAGTTTCGATGGAAAAAATCTCTGGATGAGAGTCCATGCAGGACTGGACGACTGGGATGACGGAAGAAACCCGCAGTTCCTGCTGTTTGCAAACGGCGAAGTGATCCAGGGTATGGATATCAACCACCGCGAAGTACTTGTAAGAGAAAACGCAAAGGCCGGTGAAAAAATCCAGCTTGACCTGCAGTCCTACACCGGAACGCTGCACAGCGAGTTCCGTCTGCTGGCAGACCTTGAGGAGCATGATGCGAAAATCGAGGAGATCTATTACGACCTTATCGTTCCGATGCAGGGCCTGAACCGTATGGACGAGGATAATAAAACGCGTCTGGATCTCGAAACCGCACTGACCAACACGATCAATCTGCTGGACCTGCGCAAGCCGTACAGTAAAGAGTTCTACGCTTCCATCGAAGAGGCAGAAAAATGCATCCAGGAAGAGATCTATGAAAAAATGGGCGGCTGGGACGAAGTTGTGGCAACGTGCATCGGCCACACCCACATTGATGTGGCATGGCTGTGGACGATTGACCAGGTTCGCCAGAAATCCTGCCGAAGCTTTGCAACGGTATTAAAACTGATGGAGGAGTATCCGAACTATCACTTCATGTCGAGCCAGCCGAAGCTCTACAGCTTTGTCAAAGAAAGACACCCGGAAGTGTACGAGAAAATCCGCCAGAGAGTCAAAGAAGGACGCTGGGAGCCGGAAGGCGGCATGTGGGTTGAGGCAGACTGCAACCTGACTTCAGGAGAGTCCCTCGTGCGCCAGTTCCTGTTCGGAAAACGCTTTTTCAAAGAAGAGTTTGGCGTGGACAACAAGATCCTGTGGCTGCCGGATGTCTTCGGATACAGCGCAGCGATGCCGCAGATTCTGAAAAAATGCGGAATTGACTACTTCATGACGACCAAACTGGCATGGAACGAGTTCAACAAAGTGCCGTACGATACGATGAACTGGGAAGCATCGACGGAAGTGAAGTATTCACTCATATGATCACAACGCTCGGCGTCGGACAGCCGGAGACGAGCTTCTTTACCACATACAACGGAATGCTGCACCCGGATGCCATCATGGGCGGATGGGACCGCTACCAGAACAAGGACATCAACAACGATATCCTGATCAGCTACGGCTACGGAGACGGCGGCGGCGGCCCGACCAGAAGAATGCTGGAGACATCCAAACGTATGGAAAAAGGCATCAAAGGTGTGCCGAAAGTACGCCAGGCATTTGCGAGAACGTATTTCGACGAGCTGCATGAGAAGGTAAAAGACAGCAAACGCCTCCCAACCTGGATCGGCGAACTGTATTTTGAGTTCCACCGCGGAACATACACCTCGATGGCACGCAACAAACGCGGCAACCGTAAGAGCGAGTACGCGATGATGGAATTAGAGCTTCTGTCCGTTCTGGCCGAAAACGCCGGAAAAGCATACCCGACCGAAGAACTGAACCGCATGTGGGAGATGATCCTGACCAACCAGTTCCACGATATTCTGCCGGGCTCCTCGATCCATGAGGTATATGAGCAGACGAAGAAAGAATATGCAGAGATTGCGGAGACATCAGCAAAACTGATCGGCGAGCGCATGGAAGCACTCTGCGGAACAAAAGACGAGAGCGTGACCGTATGGAACACTCTCGGCCACAGAAGAAACGACGTTGTTGTACTCGGTGAGACCGCGGCAGAAGCCATGACCGACGGAACCACCGTATATCCGGTACAGCAGACGAAAGACGGAGCCATTGTCTATGCAGAAAACCTGCCGTCCAAAGGATATCAGGTTCTGCGCCCGACGAGCGGAGCCGCTGCGGAAACGCCATTTGCTGTAACAGAAGCTGGAGAGGGCTATACCCTTGAGACTCCGTTCTACACGATCCAGATCGATGCAAACGGTGAATTCACTTCCTTGTTTGATAAAGAGAATGACCGCGAAGTGCTTCAGAGCGGAACAACCGGCAACGAGCTGCGTATCTATGAGGACAAACCTCTGCAGTACAGCGCATGGAACCTGGATATCTTCCATACCGAGAAATCCTGGAAGGTGGAGGGTGTACGCCGCATGGAGTGGACAGAAAACGGTCCGGTCCGCGCAACACTGGAAATTGAGCGCGAAGTGATGGACACCGTCATCCGCCAGCAGATCCATTTCTATGCAAAAGACCGCAGAATCGACTTCGAAACCTACGTTGACTGGAAGTTCGCCGAGCATGTACTGAAAGTTCACTTCCCGGTAGACGTTCACAGCGACGAGGCAACTTTCGATATCCAGTTCGGTAATGTGACAAGAAAACTGCACACCAACACAAGCTGGGATCAGGCAAGATTCGAAGTATGCGGCCACAAATGGGCTGATATCTCAGAGGGAAGCTACGGCGTCAGCCTGATGAACGACTGCAAGTACGGCTATTCCATGAAGAACCGTGTGATGACGCAGACTCTGATCAAATCCGGAACTGAGCCGAACCTGACCGCAGACCAGGAAGAGCATTTCTTTACTTACTCTCTGTATCCGCACGCAGGAACATGGCGTGAGGCAGGCACCGAGCAGGAAGCTCTGAACCTGAACGTACCGGCAAAAGCAGTTGCAGGTGCAGCAGAGAAAGACCGCATGGAATTCCTGTCTGTAGACAAACGCGACGTAGTGCTTGAGACTGTGAAGAAGGCAGAGGACGGCGACGGCGTAATCGTTCGTCTGTACGAGGTGGAGAATGCAAGAACGAAAGTGACCCTGCACTGCGCAGAGGCAATTGCATCCGCTGAGGAGACCGACCTTCTCGAGAACCCGATCGAGGGCGCGCTTGGTGTGAAGGAGAACGAGATTGAGCTTACGATCAAGCCGTATGAGATCCGTACGATCCGCATCCGCACCGCGAAGTAAGAAAACAGAAATAAAATATAGAAATCACAATTGGTCCACTGGACCAATTGTTGATATGCCGAGCAACAGAAAAAGACACCGTGTCCCGGAAGGGAAGACGGTGTCTTTTTTGAAAACAGATGAAAAATAAAATCAGTCACCGGTGGAATCGCGGTACAGCACGTTGGTGCCGAGATACGTAATTTCATGCGGCGTGTTCGGATATTTGATCCGGTACAGAATCTGGAGTGCCAGACGTGCGCCGAGTTCTTCGTTGAAGACCTGAACGGTCGTCAGATGTTCTGCCAGAAGATCCTCTGTATTGTTGTCGAAGCCGGATACTGCAACGTCCTCCGGTACGCGTAAGCCCCGTTTTTCGAGAAGCTGCATCAGAATGCAGGCAACGTAGTCGCTGGCGCAGACGAAAGCGTCCGGCATGCGGGACAGGGAAGAAAGGAAGGTATCGATTTCTTCACGGTACGTATCGATGCCGAGCGGTGTCGTCAGGCAGAGAGAAGAATCCACCTTTTTACCGGCATCCGCCAGAGCCTGGCAGAAACCTTCATATCGTTCGCGGTTGGACTGTGCGTAGCTGATATCACCGATGAAGCCCGGAAGGGTGCGTCCCTGCTCGAGCAGATGGCAGGTGATGCGGCGGACACTGGTGCGGCTCTCCATGAGAAGCAGGTCGCCGTTCAGCTCATCCGGGGCAACAAGAGAGGAAGTGTCCAGGAACACTTTCGGAATCTGTGTCTCTGCGAGCAGGCGCAGAAGACGCTCGTTGTACACATTCAGAACGATGATGCCGTGAACATTTCCGTTTGTAAGAGTCGGCGGGAGAAAATACGTTTTATCCGCCGAAGTCGGAAGATACGTGTAAACGAGATTGACATTGTGTGTCGAAAATACTTTTGCAATTTGGTGGATGATGGTCATCCAGAAAAGTGAGGTTTCCGGTCTGCAGACGGCAACTGCAATGTTGACCGGCGTGGTCTCCTCTGCGCTCTGCGGATACTGAAAATCCTCCGGGATGGCATAGCCGAGTTCCTGGGCTTTGGCGATGACCTTGGTGCGCAGGGAATCGGAGACGCCTTCGTGTCCGCTGAACACCTTCCAGACCGTAGTCCGGGAGATGCCCAGGGAGTTCGCGATTTCCTGTAACGTTACTTTTTTCATAGTTTAAACCGATCCTGTTACAAATTTTGAGTGCTAACACATATTATACACTTAACGTGTAACTTTTTCAACCTTTCCATTGGAAGACAGAAGGAGTAAATGTGCTCCGTCGGCACTCGGGCAGGTGATCAGGTAAGAGTGGCTTGTGGTCTCAATGGTGTAGTCAAGAGCTTTGACGGTTTTGTTGAAGTCATTTGGAGCGTAAGCGGCAAGGGTCTCCTGTAAGACGGTAAGACTGTCGCTGTAGGAACCGGTTGTCTCAAACAGAATGTTTTCTGCGTAATACAGCTTGCGGAGTTCCCATTTGCGGTATTCGTCCTCCGGAATCGTGATGTCACACGGTGCGTCGTCGCGGTCGTCAGAGAAGAAAACGAAAGACCAGAGTTCCGGGTAATGAATGTTGATGACACCGGTCGGAGCCCATACCAGTTGTCCTCCGGGAGAACGTTTCCGGCTTCATTGGTACGTTTTACATAAGTGTTGTCCTTGATGTCCACTTTCCACTGAACACGGGAGAAGTTCATACGGTAGAATTCTCCGTTTTTCGGTGCGCGGCGTTCTTTCTGATACTCATAGAGAGCAGCGAACGGAATGACAACCTCAACGCTCCAGCACTTGTTTTCTGCGGATGGATCGTTGATGGAGCCATCTACATGAACAGCGGTGCGCAGACCGTGCCATGTCGTAGCCATTGAGGCCGCTTCCGCCGTCACGGTATGGCTCGGAAAGAAACAGATCCCATACCGTGTTCAGAACGTTCATTTCGAACTCATAGTAATGGTACGTATCAGAATCCGGGTCAACGAAGATTTCAAAATCGTTGTCGAGGAAAATGACGGAGTCGCGCTCGGTCTGGTGTCCCCAGATTTCATCGCCGTCAAGCACGGCTGCTACGTAAAGGTTCTCTCATCCCAGAGCATTTTTGCACGGGTGACAAAGCGCGGAAGCGGCATGTGGCTTCCTTCGATATCGAGAAATTCGTCGGTATACGGGGCATCTTCCCAGAATGGTTTGTTGATGTTTCCGTCTAACTCGAACGGCTTTTTTGCGCGGTGGCAGGTGTAAACCGGCGGTGCGAACGGGACTGCCGGAACCGGAATTGTGATGTTTGTACTCATAGTAAAAATCTCCCTTTCAAATATTTACTGTTAAGCTTTTTTAGAAAACACGCGGAAAACGTGTCGACAAAAGGTATCATAACACCAGAAGTAATAAAATTCAACATTAAAATGAACAAAAATGAACGAAAGATAACTTACTGTGGACAAAATGAAAAGAATGCGGTACAATAAAGCCACTTGAAATAAGGAGAAGGACAAGGAGGAAACAAAAACAATGGAAGCATATCAGAATGCGGCCCTTTCCCCGGAAGAGCGCGCAAAAGACCTGCTCGGAAAAATGACGCTGCAGGAAAAAGTAGGACAGTTAAATCAGCGTCTGTACGGATTCCGGATTTACGAGAGACAGGGTGAGGAGTTTACACTGACAGAGGAATTTAAAGAGGAAGTAGAGCGCATGGGAGGGCTTGGCGTCCTGTACGGCCTGTACCGTGCCGATCCGTGGGCAGATAAAGATGAGAAGACCGGCATTGTGCTGGAACTTCCGCAAAAGC
>ENA-OQBT01000856-OQBT01000856.1-human-gut-metagenome-genome-assembly--contig:-NODE-856-length-15616-cov-3.361934_pt1 | contig 15616 bp, 19 predicted proteins | sample MGYA00242749_ERZ504557 | MGnify/ENA primary metagenome ERZ504557 (study PRJEB26092, sample SAMD00036243) | human gut metagenome | host: Homo sapiens | study: EMG produced TPA metagenomics assembly of... | reverse complement strand
TGACCCACAACCGCGCCGCCGACGGCACCCAGCGCTTCACCGGCGAAGGCCTGGCCGACGGCATCGTGGTGACCCCGTCGCACAACCCGCCGACCGATGGCGGCTTCAAGTACGATCCGGTCACCGGCGGCCCGGCTCCGTCCGACGTCACCAACGCCATCGCCGACCGCGCCAACGAGCTGCTCGGCGATTTCAGGAACGTCAAGCGCGTGCCGTTCGAGCAGGCCGTCAAGTCCGATCTGGTTGAGCGTTTCGACTTCCGTGAGCACTATGTGGCCGATCTGGAGAACGTCATCGACTTCGACGTGATCCGCTCCTCCGGCGTACGCTGGGCATCGACCCGCTCGGCGGCGCTTCGGTCAACTACTGGCCGCTGATGAACGAGAAGTACAACCTGACCATCGACGTGGTGCGTCCGCAGGTCGACCCGACCTGGAGCTTCATGACCATCGACCATGATGGCAAGATCCGCATGGATCCGAGCTCCCCGTACGCGATGAAGGTCTGGTCGATTCCCTCAACAACGGCGCTTGGGACAAGTACGACCTGGTCGGCGGCACCGATCCGGATGCCGACCGCCATGCATCGTCTGCCCGAACTGGGGCGTGATGAACCCGAACCACTACATCGCCGTGTGCGTGGAGTACCTGTTCGGCGGCAACCGTCCGGGCTGGCCTGAGGGCGCAGCCGTGGGCAAGACGCTGGTCTCCTCTTCCCTGATCGACCGCGTGGCCGCATCGATCAACGCGAAGGTCATCGAAGTGCCGGTGGGCTTCAAGTGGTTCGTGGACCCGCTGTTCAGCGGCGAAGTCGCCTTCGGCGCGAGGAGAGCTCCGGCATGAGCTTCCTGCGCAAGGACGGCCGCGTGTGGACCACCGATAAGGATGGTCTGATCCCCGACCTGCTGGCTGCCGAGATCACCGCCAAGACCGGCAAGAACCCGGCCCAGCTTCACCAGGAGCAGGTCGAGCGCTTCGGCGAGTCTTGGTACAAGCGCGTCGACACCCCGACCACGCTGGAGCAGAAGGCCAAGTTCGCCAAGCTGACCGGTGATGATGTGGCCGCCACGCAGCTGGCTGGCGAAGACATCACCGCCAAGCTGACCGAGGCACCGGGCAACCACGCCAAGATCGGCGGTCTGAAGGTCACCACCAAGGACAACTGGTTCGCCGCCCGCCCCTCCGGCACCGAGAACATCTACAAGGTGTACGCCGAGTCCTTCGTCTCCCCCGAGGCTCTGGACAAGGTGCTCGACGAGGCCACCGTCGTGGTAGACAAGGCCCTGAGCGAGTGAAATCGCTGCGTTAGCCGCGTTCACAGCAACCAATAAGGCTCTGCATTGGATTCATGCAATCCACTGCAGAGCTTTTTTTAGCGCATATGCAGTTCGCGACCACTGAAACACGCAGGTCAACGGTTCTCCTCATGCACCGTGACCGCATTTTCTCAACATCACTGCAGGGCAGGACGGCCATATGGCCGCGAAACGTTCGCCTGCCTACATTATGACCGAGTTTCCCATCATCATTGTGGGGTCACAGCGGCCAGATGACCACCGAAGCGTTCGGTCGGCTTGCATCATGGTCGAGTTTTAACATCGTTGTGGGACGCCACGACGAATTTGCCCATTCCAGAGTTGCCATCCCACAAAAGCGTGGGACAACAGCTAAGTCAATCGTTTTACATTTTCCCCATCCCACACACTCAAACTGGAAACCCCGGAAAGACGCCATTCCTGCCACACCCGTCACAGCCATTACCCGAGGGGCCGTGGGACGCCACGCAAAAATCGGCAAAACACGCGTAGCGTCCCACACCCATTGGCGCAAATCCACGCTCAATGCACCGACAACACCCCCAATCGACCACTATGACACATTTCCCTCCACAATCGAACACTAGTCATTCACGAAATCCATCACTACGAGGCATCGCAATCGAACGGCATGCAATATCAAGCACACACCACAACAACAGGTCGTACAAATATTGCCTTTACATCAGTCCGTTTCGGACATTATGGTCACAGCAGGCTCTGCGACAACTCTTCAAGAGACATGGCAACTACATGAAACTCGAATACGGCACCGCGCGAAGCAAGCGCCCTCGCCACGTTGAAAGCGAATTCAGCACGAGTATCCTCGTTAGCGATACTTGCCGCCGTGGCGATGAAGACCAGCCATCTCCGCCCGACCAGCATGCCCCTTTTCTCTTGGTCACGGCGCCATTGAGTCTTACTCGTACGATGATGATCGCCATCATATTCAACAGCGACCTTGAACTCCGGCCACGCTAAGTCCAACGTTATGGGAGCTCCAGATGCAAAAGCCGCGTCCGGCACCACATAGTTCGCAACCGGCCGTGGAATCCCATGCGCTACCAGAGAGAGTCGTTCTTCTGATTCTTTGGGCGAATCAGCACCAGGTGATATCAGAGGCAATGCTCGAACGCAGGACGGGCGCCTCTGAATCGGGTAAATTGCTCCACGAACCTCACCAGATCCTGATAGATTGCAGCAGCATCACGATCCTTGGCCAATACTGGCTGTTTGCTCGTAGCAGCGATGACGGCATCCCCGAGCACAATCAGGGACTCAAAAGAAACATACGGGGCAAGTTGGGCCCATACGTGAAACAGGTCCAGCGCAAACACGTGTTGGTTCATTTCCACATTGGCGGCTTTAGCCGCATGTTTCCAAATATGCGTTTGCAGTGGTGCATGGCGTGTACGAAACCGCTTGCTCTTAACGCTGGATACAGTGTGCAGCTTGGCCGAGTCGAGGTCGCAATCGGCGGGAATCGGTACGGATTGCAGAGCGAGGGAAGTGGTCATGCCGAAAAGCAGCTTCTTGCCCGCCCGTTTCGCTTCCTCAGTGCAGCGTGCGACCATGTCGCGTCTGCGCTGGGCGAGGCTTTCGCTCATGGTCGGTGTCGCTGCAGAATCATGTGCACCACTGTTCGGCGATGACGAGTCGCGAGAAGTCGGGTATTTCGAGTCAGTAGAAAATGACCCCGCAAATTCAGGCGGAACAAAAACCGCCTCCGATTCTTCCGGAGGCTGATCGTATATAGAGCCTGGCAGAGCTCCATAGTTGGTGATGCCGTCGGTCATCCTGTTCATGACACCACCATATGGGTAGTGGGTGCGGAAACGGAAGCCGATCCGAGGTATGTGGTCCTAGCTTCACTTACGCACATTCATTGTGGATAACCATGTGGACACCTCACTTATACACATAGTCACCCACCTCTTCAACCCCGATTTGACACACTACTGTATCTGATATGATTACAGTATCATAACTGTACACATCATAGTTACAGTATCGACTCGGTAAGGAGGTCGTTTCATGAACGGCGACCATTCACTGGCAGTGCACGCATTGGTCTACCTTGACCATCGCGCCACACACCTGCCCAGTCAGATCCTGGCCGAGAACATATGTACCAATGCGGCGCGCGTGCGCAAAGTAATGCGACCGCTCGCCTCAGCCGGACTCATCGCCACTAAAGAGGGTGCTGAAGGCGGGTACGCTCTGGCCCGGCCCGCCGCCGAAATCACTTTGCGCGCGGTAGCGGAAGCCACCGGCACCACTTTTGTGAAAGTGAACTGGACACCGGGCGACGTACACGAGGACTGTCTGGTGTCATCTTCAATGGGCGCAGTGATGAACGACATCTATGCCGGGCTCAACCGCACTTGCCTCGAACAACTCGAACACACCACCATCCACGACATCACCGAACAGATATTCAGCGAGCGCAAAGGCTAATAATCCCGCGCGTTTCCCCTAGCCAGCATCAGTCGATAACGCTTCGGCAGTCAAAGAAGAAAACAGACGCCGCACGGCACACAACACATCAGCACAACGCACTCTTATCACTCGAATACGTAAGGAAGTAACCATGTCCATCAGCACACCCAATGCCATCAGCACACCCAGCACCTCCCCCACTATCACCACCGACGCCCTGATCATTGGATTCGGCAAGGGCGGCAAAACCTTGGCTGCCAAGCTCAGTGCAGCCGGCCGCAAGGTCGTCGTCGCCGAGGCAAGCGCCGACATGTACGGCGGCACCTGCATCAATATCGGATGCTTGCCGTCCAAGTCACTGATTTTGTCCGCCGAACAGGCGCGGCGGGATGGCGCGAACAGTACTCCCGAAACCCGCGAAGCAGCGTTCGAGGCTGCTATCAAGGAGAAGCGCCGCGTCACTTCGATGCTGCGCGACAAGAACTATCACAAGCTCGCCGACCAAGACAACATCACCGTAATCACCGGCCGCGCTCACTTCACCGGCCTCATAGCGTGGAAATCGCCACCGCTGAGGGCCCGATCGCCGTGACCGCCAGCAAGATCTTCATCAATACCGGTGCCACGCCGCGCATTCCGGATATTCCCGGTATCCACACTACGCCCGGCGTCTACACCAGCACTGGACTGATGGATCTCGACGATATGCCGCAGCGACTGGTGATTATCGGTTCAGGATTCATTGGACTTGAGTTTGCCTCGATGTTTGCCGATTTCGGCACGGCGGTTACCGTGCTGCAGCACAATGCCGAGTTCCTGCCGCGCGAGGATGCGGATGTGGCGGCCGCGATTCGCGCACAGTTGGAAGCGCAGGGCGTCAAGTTCCTGTTCAACGCGGATACCAAGGCCATCGCGCCTGCTGCTGACGGCGGCGTCAGGTTGTCCGTTGCGGTGAAGGGTATGACTCGCGGCGCATCGCAAGCTTGCGATTCCACCCCCGCCGGCACCGGGAACGCTCATACCGATATCACCGGTGCCACCGACGCCACCGGCGCCACTGACACTACAACAACCACCAGCCCCACTAGCAACCCGACCGATCACGCCACGATGTCACACGTTCAAACGAAACCATCAGACGATGGCGAGCCGCGGTTCGCCGAGCCGGCTGAAGCCCGATTCTGCCTGACCACCGACGCGGTACTGGTGGCCACCGGACGTACGCCGAACGTCGAGGGACTGCATCTTGAGGCAGCTGGCGTGGAGCTCACCGAACGCGGTGCCGTGAAAGTCGACGAGCTTCTGCGCACCACAGCAGCCGACATTTGGGCTCTGGGCGATGTGAACGGCGGCCCGCAGCACACGTACATTTCGCTGGATGACTATCGCGTGGTGTGGTCGCAGCTCAATGGTTCCGACCGTCCGTACACGGTGAAGGACCGCAAGCATGTGCCGTCAAGCACATTCCTCGCCACGCCTTACTCGCGCGTGGGATTGAATGAGCGCGAGGCGAAGGCGGCTGGATTGGATTATGTGGTCAAGCGATTGCCGGTGGCCGCTGTGCCGAAGGCCAGGTAATGCGGCGACCGGATGGTCTGATGAAGGCGATTGTGGAACGCAATACTGGCCGCATTCTGGGTGCGATGCTGCTTTCCGTCGAGTCGCACGAGGTGATCAATATCGTCAAGTTGGCGATGGATCTTGACGCGCCGGCCAGCACGTTGCGCGATATGGTGTTCACGCATCCGACGATTGCCGAGGCACTGAACGACTTGTTCGCGTAGTTTGTTCGCATAGCACGCCCGCGCAGCATGACCCGCGTAGCGCAGCCCGCAACAGACTCCCCTAATGCGCGCGAAGGTCCTCATCGACGTAAACCGATGAGGACCTTCGCGCTGTCGTCATGATCCGTACGTGACAGCAATCACGTCCGAACCAGCCGTTACTTCAAGCCGAGCTTACGGTCCAGAATGTCGGAGGCATCCAATCCTAAGCGGCGTCGGATGAACCAGCCAAGACCGAGCGGCAGGCCGGGAGCCAAGGCCATGCCGCCTGGACCGAGTGCCACGGTTTTGGAGTTGCCTGCGATAAGCATGGTGCCCTTGGATGCGGCCGTGGAGGTCGAACCATCGCTGTCCGCCTCTGGTTTGAGGATTTCGATGTTGCCGTCACTGGTTTTGTACAGTCCCTTATTCTCATTCCAGATACCGGATGCGCCATTGTTGCCGGCCTCACCCACAGAGAGGAAATGTCTTGTTTTTCTTGTGAGCGCTCACCTATTCACGCGCGATGGCATGTTTTTCAAGCAAAGTCAATAGGTGTGATGTTATCCACACCCTCCACTACGTTGTTTTGCCTCGCGCTGGGCAGCCCCACTTCAGCAAGAGATTGCACAGCTTGCGTTAGGTGGAGAACATGACTATCACAGTATCCACAGACGGTTCCGCATTAGGGAATCCAAACGGGCCAATGGGCTGGGCCTGGGCCGATCATGAGCAGAACGCCGGCGGCAAGCCTGGCCATAAGCACGACGACCACGCTACGACGCCGGCGCGCGACCAACGGCACCAACCAGATTGGCGAACTGTGCGCAGTGTTGGAAGCTTTGCGAGCGCATCCGGGCCCTGAGCCATTGCTCATCGAATCGGATTCGCAATACGCCATCAATTGCTCGACCAAGTGGGTCAAAGGCTGGAAGAAGAACGGCTGGAAAAATTCACAGAAAAAACCTGTGAAGAACAAAGAGCTTATTCAGGCGATCGACCGCGAAATCTCACAACGCCCTGGCCCGGTGGATTTCCGATGGGTCAAAGGTCACGCCGGCAACGAAGGCAATGAGCTGGTCGATGAACTGGCACGCACCTATGCGGCGATTGCCGTTCGGGTGCGCGCGACGGCTATCTACCGATTGAAGGCTGGCAGTCGCTGCTGGGCTCCGAATACGCACATGGCACCGATGTGCCTCCAGACGTGCAATTGGTATTGGACGGCAAAGCGGATGCGGCAAGTTTGCGCAAGCCGGCTGCGGCGACGGATCAGACGGATGCCGCAAGGCCGGAGACCAAGTCTTCGTCACCCTTAGCGGCACAATCAACGCAACCTGTACAATCAACGCAACCTGTACAATCAACGCAACCTGTACAATCAACACAACCCGTACCCCCCGCAAAGCCCAGTGGGCTGACGGTATCCGGTACGCTGACCTTCTCCCCCGCGCCGAAAACGAGCCCGTATTTCAACGGGCAGCCGATGCCGATCAAAGGCAGCATCGAAATCGAAGGCTATGTGGACGGCGACGGCAACCTGACCATCACCAACGCACCATTCGTACGACACTGACACCCAAACACACGAATATGTACCGTAATCGGACACGATGACACAAAATCGCTCATTCGCGTTAGGATAGGAGATAAGGCTTCACGCCGTTGATCCATGCGGCGGAGGCAAGGATGGCAAAGGAGAAACCATGGATAAGGCACAGCAGGATGCGCTGAAGAAGGCGGCCGGCATCGAAGCCGCCAAGCTCGTTGAAAACGGCATGATCGCAGGCCTCGGCACTGGTTCGACCGTGAAGTTCCTGGTGGACGAGCTCGGCCGCCGTCATCAGGAGGAAGGTCTTGAGTTCACTGGCGTGACCACGTCTCGCCGCACGCAGGCCCAGGCCGAGAGCTACGGCATCAAGATCGTGGACATCGACGACGTGGACCACATCGACGTGACCATTGACGGCGCCGACGAAGTCGACAAGAACTTCAACGGCATCAAGGGCGGCGGCGCTGCTCTGCTGTGGGAGAAGATCGTGGCCACCAACTCCAACCAGATCGTGTGGATCGTGGACGAGTCCAAGGTTGTGGACACCATCGGCAAGTTCCCGCTGCCGGTCGAGGTCATTCCGTTCGGTGCCGGCCAAGTCATCAAGAAGTTCGAGGCCCGCGGCTACAAGCCGGTGCTTCGTCTTGACGCCGACGGCAAGGAAGTGCGCACCGACGAGAACAACTTCGTGGTGGACCTGCACCTGGAGCGCATCGATCACCCGCAGGAGCTGGCCGAAGACCTCATCAACACGGTCGGCGTGGTGGAGCACGGCCTGTTCCTCAACATGGTCGACAAGGTCATCGTCGGCGACCCGAACGGCCCGCGCGTGATGACCAACGCCAACAAGTGATCGTCTCACACCACTAAGCTTTTCCAAGCCCGCATCTGCACATCGCAGGTGCGGGCTTTACTGTTGCCCGAACAAGGCAAAGAGCCAAGCAAAAGAGAAACCCCGCGACCATAACGATCACGGGGTTTCTAATGCCTTGATTGCAGGTAAGACTACTTACGCTGGTGGCGGGTCTTACGCAGCAGTTTGCGGTGCTTTTTCTTGCTCATCCGCTTGCGGCGCTTCTTGATGACAGAACCCATCTGAAGCCTCCATTTCGATTAATCGTAAAAGTTGCAACTCGCACCATAGTACACGTGTTGCCAGACAGAGGAAACCAGTATGTTGCCGATAGTCCGCATATGCCCTGAACGCAGTTAGGGCATCCACATCAGCAATGTGGATGCCCCAACGTTCATAAGTTTGTGCAGCAGCTGACAGCCGATACTAGATACTACATCGGGAACTTCTGGTAGAAGCGATCGACCGCTTCCTTGGTGCCGGTAGCTTGGAAGACCACGGTATCGTTCTGCCAGATGGCAACGGCGTTCTTGCTGTTGGAGGCATCGACCTTCACCACGTACGCGCCCGTGACGTTGCCGGAAACCTTGACGTTGCCGGATGCCGACTCATCGCCGGTCTGCGCAGCGACCAACGCATCGTACTGGGTCTTGGCATTGTCCGCCGACGACCACTGCGCGGCGACCAGCGTGACATCCTTGGCGGCATCACCAGTGGAGTAGGTCAGAGTGTACTCCTCGAGCGGCGACGCGGAATTCCACGTCGTGGAGGCATCCGCCTTGGTACGCGCGTAATTCAGCACGCTGCCCGGCATGGCCTTCAACAGCTCACTGGCATCATCCGGCAAAGCTGTGGCGTCGATGGTCGGCTTGGTCGGCTCGGATGATTCGGTTTTCTGCTGGCTGTTTTGGGTGGTAGTGGAGGTGCCATCATTCTTCTGGATGGCCCAACCCGGCCATACAAAGGCCGAAAGCACTGCCAGGATAATCACAACAGCTGCGGCAACCACCACTGCAATCAACTTGCCATGGGATTGCGTGGTCGAGGAGTTCTCACTATTAGTCATGCCCCGATTCTCTCACAGCCGCGTGACGCTAGGCGGCCGTAATTTTAGTCGTTGTGCGCAAGCCGCGTGAAACTCTTGTGAACGGTAAAAATTTACCGTCCGCTGGTGTTTGGGTTAGGGTGAGACCATGGCGAAATCAAGTGTGCAGTATGTATGTTCCGAATGCGGTTGGAACGGGCCGAAGTGGTACGGCCGTTGCCCCGAGTGTGGTCAGTGGGGCACGGTCGAGGAATTTCACGAGGCTCGGCCGGCGGCAGGCTCTCGCACGGCCGCTCCCGGCCGAACATCACGCACGCAGTCGGTTACGGTTGCCAACAACGCCAGATCTGCAGCCCGTCCGATTACCGAAGTGGGCACGGAAAGCGTCGAGCGGCTCGGTACCGGGTTTTCCGAATTCGACCGTGTGCTCGGCGGTGGCGTGGTGCCGGGTTCAGTAACGCTGATAGCGGGCGAACCGGGTATCGGCAAGTCGACATTGCTGTTGCAGACGGCCGGCAATATCGCGCGCGTTGTGGCGGGAGACAGTACGTTCCGAGGGGCAGGTCAGCGGTCTGCCCAACAGTCGGGCCGGGCGCAGGGCAACGCATCGAACACGGTGCCGATGCGGGGTAACGCATCATCAACACACGCCAACACCGTGCTGTACATTTCCGGCGAGGAATCACAGGCGCAGGTTCGTTTGCGCGCTTCCCGCATCAATGCGGTGGAGCCGAACTTGTTACTGGCCTCCACCACCGACCTGTCCACAGTATTGGGGCTGATCGAACAGAACAAGCCGGCCTTGGCCATTGTGGATTCGGCGCAGACCATCGTCTCGCAGGAGGTCGATGGCATTTCCGGCGGTTCGACTCAGGTGCGCGAAGTGGCAAGCGCGCTGATAGATACCGCTAAGACACTTGACATTCCAGTATTTCTGGTTGGTCATGTGACCAAGGATGGTTCGATTGCAGGCCCGCGCACATTGGAGCATCTGGTCGATGTGGTCTGCCAATTCGAAGGCGACAGCGAGACTGCGCTGAGAATGCTGCGAGCGGTGAAGAATCGTTTTGGCCCGACCGATGAAGTCGGCTGTTTCGACATGAGCGGTGAAGGCATCGAAGAGGTCACCGATCCCGCCGGATTGTTCCTGTCTGGAGACGGCCCTGATGCGGCCAACGCGGCACCCGTGGAAGGCACCTGCGTGACGTTCACATTGGATGGGCATCGCAGTCTGCCTATCGAAGTACAGGCTCTGGTCACCACGTCGGTGCTGCCCACACCCCGTCGTGCGGTCAATGGCGTGGACCCCAGCCGTATCGCCATGCTGGTCGCGGTGCTCTACCGTCACAGCAAGCTCAACCTGCTGTCCAACGACCTGTATATCTCCACTATTGCCGGGGGCCAGGCCAAGGAGCCCGGTTCCGACTTGGCGATAGTGGCGGCACTGGCGAGCGCCGCCACGTCAAAACCCATTGCGCGAGCACGTGCGCCATTGGTGAGATTTCCCTGACCGGTCAGGTGCGCCCGGTACCGCGTATGGAATATCGCCTTCGCGAGGCCGCACGCCTCGGCTTCACCACGGCGGTCATTCCGCCACTGCGCAAGCCGGTGCATGTCGAGGGACTTCAGCTGGTGGAGTCCAACACATTGTCCGACGCATTAGACGCCTTGGGAGTGCGGAAATAGCCCTGAGATATGCCTCAGGCGGTAAGACACTTGGTCTCTTCGACGTTGCGCTTGAGTTCGTCAACGAGTTGGTCGGGACCATCAAACTTGACCTGCGGGCGCAGGAAACCGACGAATTCAACGCGAACCTTATGGCCGTACAGATCAATCCACTCATCGGTGATGCAGTAGCCTCCACCACGCGTTCGTTGAGTCCTGTTTTCTCGCTGAAGGTGGGTTTGGTGCCAATGGAGATGGCGGCAGGCCAGCGGTTCTCACCATCTACCAGCCAACCGGCATAGACGCCGTCGACCGGAATGTAGCCTGCAATGTCGGAGCCAAGATTGGCGGTGGGGAATCCGATGGTGCGGCCGCGCTCCTCACCGTGTACCACTTCGCCCTCGATGGCGTGCGGAGCACCCAGAATGGCGTTGGCGTCCTGGATTCGGCCATGAGCCAGCAGGTAGCGCACATTGGTGGAGCTCCATGCGCGCATTGCCTTGGCCTGGTTCTTCTTGCTCCATGCGCGGCGCTCGGCTTTGGTGGCATTGGCCAGCGGATCGACGGGCTCTCCCCATTCGCTCGGGGCTTCCGGCTTGAAATCGCGCGGAATGCGCACTTCACCCGGGCCACGGTCATCGACCACATCAAGTTCGAATACACCGGTGGCGGCGGCAAGATTGGCGATATGCTTCACATCACCTTCTCGACCCTTGCCCATGGCGGCATCCTGCCCAAGGACCAACGTGCGCATACCCAGCTTGCCGGTGAGTCGGCCAAGGAAGAAAATGTATGACATAGCTGCGAAGGCCAGCGTGTAGTGCACCACCAGCACATGGTCCACGCCGAACTGTTCCATGCGGTGCAGTCGATCATCCACACTGGTCAATGCTTCGGCATCCACGTTCTGAACCGCGGGCTCTTCGCCATGGTGCGAGATGACCCAGCCGTGCACGAATGCGGGGCGCGGGTCAAACAGAATCACCACGGAAAAAGCATCATGCTGGTGCGCGAGTTCCACCACACGCTTGATCACCGCCTGATGACCCAAGTGCATGCCATCAAATGCGCCCAATGTCACCACGGCCTTCTTATCGTTACTGAACGAGGGCCATTCAATCGAACCTTCGGCGTCAGGGGTCAGGTGCGTGATATCCATCAGTGTGCTGTTCCTTTTATCCGTGCGATGTTATTCATGCAATATAGACGTTGTTGTGCGCGGCCTGTATCAAGCTGCACTTTTCACCGCGTCTACTTTACGCGAGGGGGAATACGGTGACCGGCTTGGCCTGATGAGCGTTTGCACGCTCGATAATCGCCGCCACATCATGCGTTTGCGGCACAATGGCGGCAGTGGCTCGCTGATTGTACGCTCAATACGGCGGCCGAAGCGTAATTCGCTGGCCTCCTCAGGAGTGATGTCAAGCGCCGGCATCGCACCTCGAGCGGCCTGTTCCATGGTAAGGGCATGGTCAAGCAGCCAGTTGCGGCGCTCGTCACCGGCAAGACCTTCAGGAGTGTCCAATACGCACTTGTTGCGCGTGACGGTTTGCCCTTCCCGATTAGTGAACGTCTTCTGATCGGTATGTGCGGTGACGGTATGGGTTCGCGTGTCAAGCATCGCCTCAGAGGTGATAAGTCCGCTGGCATCGTCCGGCAACGCGAATCGGCCGACTCGCGTACGACGCAAACGGGTCAGGTATCCGCCGACGCCAAGTTCGTTGCCGAGGTCGCGGGCGAGCGCGCGGATATAGGTGCCCGATGAACAGCTGATCCGCACGTCAACATCAAGTGTGGGAATCGCTCCCGTGTTCGCGTCTTCCCGCAATGGTTCAGCGGCCTGCTCCCCTGCTACGAATCCGCTGCGGATATCCAGCACGGTGAATTCGCTGATGGTGACCGGGCGGGGTTTGAGTTCCACATCCTTGCCTTCGCGAGCCAAGTCGTAGGCACGCTGGCCGTTGATTTTGATGGCGGAGAACGTATTGGGGACTTGTTCGATATCGCCGGTGAAATTGGTGGCGATGGTGCGTGTGAGCAGGTTTTGCCATGAGGCAGTTGGTAACGCCGTTGGTTCGCCGCTCTGGCCACTCTCAGTCAGCTGCGCTGATAGCGTTTGCCAGCGGGAGCGGGCTTCATCATCGACAAGCACCTCGCCTTCGGCATCGTCGGTAGTGGTGCGCAGGCCGAGGCGTATGGTGGCCTCGTAGGTTTTGTCATGCGCCACGATGGCGTTGAGCAGTCGTGTGGCGTGGCCGAAGGCGATGACCAGCGTGCCAGTGGCCATGGGGTCAAGGGTGCCGGCGTGACCGACCTTCTTGATGTGCAACGCGCCGCGCACGGCGGCGACGGCGTCGAAACTGGTCACGCCTTGCGGCTTGTCGATGATGAGCAGACCGCTGGGTGTTGTATGAAGCACACTACTCCTCGTCAGAGTCGTCTTCGAAGTCGTCGTTGGGCTCGTCGTCGTGCTTGTACGGATCGGCGTCGCCGGCGTACTGGGCGGTGGCGCGAGCACGGGCGAGTTCTTCGTCACGCTTCTTGGCCACGGCGAGAATGTCTTCGATCTCGTGAGCCTCGCCGGGCACTTCATCGAACACGAATTGGAGCTGCGGAGTCAGGCGCAGGCCAGCCTTGTGGCCCACCAGAGAACGCAGGTGGCCCTTGGCTGATCGAGGGCCTGCTGGGCGCGCTTGCGTTCGCCTTCCTCATGGCCTTCGTGGCCGAGCTGGGTCCAGTAGACCTTGGCGATTTGCAAATCGTTGGTCACACGGACTTCGGTGACGGTGATGCTGGCGAGTCGCTTGTCATGCAGTTCGCGCTCAATGGAGGAGGCGACGACACGCTGAATCAAGGCCGCAATACGTGCGGCGCGCGGGTTGGTTCCTGCCATAGGAATTTCCTTTTTCTAGACTTGAGCCCCCTCTGACGAGGGCTGCCGAACGCAGTAGGGCAGGGGAGAGAAAATCATGGAACTACCATGTCTCTCCCCCAGTCAGCCTGCGGCTGACAGCCCCTCGCCAGAGGGGGCTTAACAATGACTACTTGCGCTCGACTTCCCGCATCTCGAAGGTCTCGATGATGTCGCCGAGTTCAATGTCGTTGAAGGTGCCGAGGTTGATACCAGCCTCGTAGCCTTCCTTGACGGACTGAACGTCGTCCTTGAAACGACGCAGCGAGGAAATCTCGAGGTCGTTGACCGTGGCCACGCCGTTGCGCAGGATACGGCACTTCGTACCACGCTTGACCTCGCCGTCCTGCACCATAACGCCGGCGATGTTGCCGAACTTGGAGGAGCGGAAGATCTCGCGGATCTCGGAGTGAGAGGTGACGACCTCTTCGTATTCCGGCTTGAGCATGCCCTTGAGGGAGGCCTCGATGTCTTCGATCGCACGGTAGATGACCGAGTAGTACTTGATCTCCACGCCCTCGCGCTCGGCGAGGTCCGCGACCTGACGGTTCGGACGCACGTTGAAACCGATGATAACGGCCTTGTCGACCGTGGCCAGGTTGACATCATTCTGGGTGATTGCACCGACGCCGCGGTGGATGACCTGGATGCCGACCTCGTCGGATACCTCGATCTTCATCAAGGAATCCTCGAGCGCCTCGACAGAACCGGACGAATCGCCCTTGATGACAATATTGAGCATGTCGATCTCGGACTCGGCGAACTTCTTCTTGAAGTCCTCGAGGGAGACGACCTTGCGACGCTTGGCCAGCTGGGCGGCACGCTCGGTGGCCTGACGCTTCTCGGCAATCTGGCGAGCGGCACGATCATCGGAGGCGACCAGGAAGAGGTCACCGGCGGTGGGCACGGAGGTCAAGCCCAGCACCTGAACAGGTGTGGACGGACCGGCCGCTTCCATCGGCTGACCGTTCTCGTCGAGCATGGCACGCACGCGGCCGTACGAAGTGCCGGCCACGATGGCATCGCCACGTGGAGCGTACCCTGCTGAACCAGCACGGTAGCCACGGCACCACGACCCTTGTCGAGTCGGGCTTCGACGGTGGCACCACGGGCGTCCATGTCGGGGTTGGCGCGGAGGTCCAGCTCAGCGTCAGCCGTGAGCAGCACGGCTTCGAGCAGCTTGTCGACGTGCAGGTTCTGCTTGGCGGAGATGTCGACGAACATGGTGTCGCCACCATACTCTTCAGGGACCAAGCCGAACTCGGTGAGCTGGCCGCGGACCTTCTCCGGGTTGGCACCGGCACATCGATCTTGTTGACGGCCACGACGATCGGCACCTTGGCGGCCTGAGCGTGGTTGATGGCTCAACGGTCTGGGGCATCACACCATCGTCGGCGGCGACCACGAGGATCGCGACGTCAGTGAGCTCGGCACCACGGGCACGCATGGCGGTGAACGCCTCGTGGCCAGGGGTATCGAGGAAGGTGATCTTGCGCGGTTCGCCTTCAAGGTTCACGGTGACCTGGTAGGCACCGATGCGCTGGGTAATGCCGCCGGCCTCACGTGCGATGACGTTGGTCTTGCGGATGGTATCCAGCAGTCGTGTCTTACCGTGGTCGACGTGGCCCATGACGGTAACGACCGGCGGGCGAGGCTTGAGATCCTCGTCGTCCTGCAGTTCTTCCTCGTCAAGGTTGATGTCGAACTGCTGGAGCAGTTCCTTGTCTTCCTCTTCTGCGGAGACGAGCTGGATGTTCCAGCCGATCTCTTCACCCAGAATCTGGAAGGTCTCCTCATCCAAGGACTGGGTGGCGGTAGCCATCTGACCCAGGTGGAAGAGCACGGTGACCAGCGCGGCCTGGTTGACGTTGATCTTCTCCGCCAAATCGGCCAGGGACGCGCCCTGACGCAGACGGATGGTCTGGCCGTTGCCGTTGGGGATGCGAACGCCGCCGATGGTCGGTGCTTTCAGCTCCTCATACTCATGGCCGCTTTGCCAGACGGTTCTTACGGGCCTTTGACGGCACTTGCCGCCCTGACGTCCCGCAATGGCGCCCTGCGGCACCGCCCGCC
>ENA-OQBT01000852-OQBT01000852.1-human-gut-metagenome-genome-assembly--contig:-NODE-852-length-15660-cov-4.376489_pt1 | contig 15660 bp, 17 predicted proteins | sample MGYA00242749_ERZ504557 | MGnify/ENA primary metagenome ERZ504557 (study PRJEB26092, sample SAMD00036243) | human gut metagenome | host: Homo sapiens | study: EMG produced TPA metagenomics assembly of... | reverse complement strand
GATTCAGTTTCCGGTAGGTAGAATTCAGGGATTCAATAGCATTTGTAGTATAAATCACCGTTCTGACCGTCGTTGAAAATTTAAAGATCGGCGAGATTGCGTCCCAGTTATCCTTCCAGCGCTTCATGGAATTCGGATATTTCGGTGTCCATTTTTCTGTTACACGCTCTAAGGCTGCCAGAGCTTTCTTTTCATCTGTGGCCTGATAAATGGTTTTCAGATCCGTAGCGAAGGCTTTTCTGTCTTTATCCGGGACATATTTCAACGTGTTTCTTACCTGGTGTACAATACAGCGCTGGTATTCCGTCTTTGGAAAAGCTGCTGCGATCGCTTCTTTGATTCCGGTTAAACCATCGGCACAGATGATTAATACATCTTTGACACCACGGTTTTTCAGTTCATTCATAACGGAAAGCCAGTATTTTGCGCTTTCGTTATCGCCAACACTGATGGTTAAAACTTCTTTTTTTCCTTCCGTGTTGATTCCCAGAATCACGTAAGCAGCAAGCTTTCGGATCACGCCATTATCCCTTACAGAATAATGGATTGCATCAATGTAGAGAATGGGATAGACCTCGTCCAGTGGCCGGTTCTGCCAGTCTTCGATCTGTGGCAGGATCTTATCAGTCACATCAGAAATAAAGCTTTCAGAAGTTTCAAAGCCATAAATATCTTCGATGGTTTCGGAAATCTGCCGGGTAGTCATTCCTTTGGCATACATGGAAATGATCTTCTGATCAATATCGGAAATATCTTTCTGACGTTTTTTCACAACTTGTGGTTCAAACGTTGATTTGCGATCCTGTGGCACTTCGATTTCCATCGAGCCATACCGGCTGTTGACCTGTTTCCGCTTATAACCATTGCGATAATCATCATTATCTGAGCGTTCGGATTTTTCGTAACCAAGATGATCATCCATTTCAGCTTCCATCATTTCCTTAATGGTGCCGCCTAAAAGATCCTTGAGCGCATCCTGAATGTCTTCTGCAGACTGGATATCGTACTCTTCCAGGAACTGATGGATGATGTTTCGTTTTCCTTCTGTCATTTGTACACGATGTACAGGTTTCTTTTGTTTTGCCATAATAAAAGGCCCTCCTAATGATATTTATTGTATCATAGAAGAACCTTATAAACATTATTTTACAGAAAAAGTTTCATACTCTCAATTTTTCGACAATGTATCTTTGAATTGTGAATAATTACTATCTTCTGTAATTTTCTCTACGTATGCATCATAAGCAGCTTGTAAACTATCATATTTCGTACCCTTATCAGCAATTTTTTGATAACTCTCAGCATTATACTGATGATCTGCAATTACCTTGTATAGTGTTGTTATTTTATCTCCGGTTCGCTCGGCAGTTGTTGACTCGGAAACATAGTATTCATTATCTGCTCTGCAGATAATGACAGGAATTTTTGTCCCTGTCGGAAAGTTACTAATGTTTACAGAAGTCCAGAAAAGATAACGTCTATTCTCATTCTTTCCACTGCCCAGATATGCCCAGGTACCGTTTTTTAGCAGACTATCATTTTTTATTAATGTTGAAATCGCAGGAACCATTGTTGAGTTTGTAGCGTTAGAATCAAGTTCAAAATTATTGTTGTTATTCAATGTGCTTTCCAATAATTTTGAATCATTAAGTGGTCCCATCAAATTTTCATTCATATTAAAGGATGTTTCTTTCCGCCACTTTCTTTTCCACCTGACCATTTAAATTTCACACTGTATCCCCAGTGCTACAGGGCAGGGCGGGCATGGGGAATCAAGTCCCATAAGTGCCTTATAGCATTTCACTCCCGGCTGGGAGATTGGGGTACATGCTGTTTGGCAGTGCCGTTATAGCTTAGGATATTATAGTCTTTGTCTATGCTGTAATATCCGGATGAGTGTGTGTTCATAATTTTGTACTCCTGATGTTTAGTATTTCAAAGTATACTCTTTTTACCCCAAAATAGCAATAAGCAGCCTCTTTTTCATTCCCTGTAAAATATCTTTAAGTAAAGTATATACTTTACTTTATATTTTATAATATTCATGTTATAATGGTTTTGTAAAGTCATTACTTTCATTTTTGTTAAATATTTTGAAATATTAAATATAATATATAAATTTAATTAAAGGAGGTTTTTACTATGGAAATTGGAGGCTTTTTCCCCTATCAACCTGTTGGCTCTGAGCCAAATAACTATGTGGAGCATACCTGCCCTGATCCCGGGGACACCGCTCATCTAATGTCCGGCCGTTGTGCCATTTATTACTGTCTGAGGGATCTGATATTAACAGATCAAAAGCGTGTGGCATATCTGCTTCCTATGACTGCGAAACAGTTCTGGGCTGCTTTGTAAAAGCAGGATATGAAATTCATTATTATGATTTTGACAAAAATCTTTCCCCTGTGTTTGAGGAAGAGATGATCCCGCAGATCAGTGTTCTCCTTGTCTGTGGATACTATGGTTATCCTACCTATGATGAGAACTTTGTCAAAAAATGTAAAGCCAGTGGCGTTTCTGTAATAGTGGATACTACCCATACAGCATTTTCTCCATTGTCGGCCTGTCCGGATGCTGACTATATTGTCGTCAGTCTCCGAAAATGGATGGGTGTTGCCTCCGGTGGTCTTGCCATCAAGCGAAAGGGCACTTTTGGCGTAAAACCTATTCCTATCAATAAAAAACAGTTTTCCCTTAGAGATCAGGCTCTTCAATCCCGAGAGACCTACGAGCATACAGGAAATGAGGACTATAATAAAGAAGGCAATGATGTTTTCTGGAAAGCGGAATTTATGCTTCGTGAAATTTTCGATATCCAGGAAGGGGATGAAGCTTCCCTTAAAACGATTCTTCATTATCCATTCCGGGATGCGATCCGTAAACGCCAGGAAAATTACCGTTACCTTCTGGAACACCTGCCGGAACGCTCCGATATCCGCCCGGTATTTCCTTATCTTTCAGATGATATCTGTCCTATGTTTTTCCCTTTCTTTGTGGAAAACCGGGACGCCCTTATCAAGCATCTGGCAGACAGGCACATTCCGCCTAAAGTATACTGGCCTGTACCACCTTTTGTAAAGGTTGAAGACTATCCAGGAGCTCAATATATTTATTCCCATATCATGTCTGTCAGCTGTGATGAACGCTTTAACACGGACGATATGCAGAAAATTGTAGAAGCCTTTGAAAACTATTAAAGATTTTAAAGCATTTTGAGAATATCCGTTTGATAAATCTAATCAGGCCACAGACTGGAAATCACCAGTCTATGGCTTCTTCATCTTCTCAGGTTGACATCCCATCTGTCGTTTGCTACACTAAAATCACATATCTGACAAAGGAATGGGAAGTATGAAGAAGAAAAAATTATAATCTATAAACCTGTTACTAATAATGGTAATCTTATGGAGAAAAAGTTGTTTGTCAATACTATCATAGCCGCATATAATGCACAGGCAGTTAATCCGGAATTGATGTTTGTAAAGCAGTCAGACAGAAATGCTGCACAGGAAAAGACTGTTTATTACACTCTTGACAATGTTAACTTCAATGAATCCCAGGAGCTTATTAAAAACAAACCACTTGAGTTCCATTTGAAGTGACAGATTCCAACCTGGTTGGTACTTCCTTTGCCGGAACAAACACAAAAGACCTGAAACTTCAATTGTACATAGAGTCTGATGACGGTACAAAAATTGAAGGAATTGGAGGAGAAAACACAAAGGTAAAAGAAATACATCTTCCGGTATATAAAGCTAGTGAAAAGCAGGCAGAATATGAAGATGGATATGTATATGTTAACAGTGAAAACGTATATGACTTTACCTTGAATGAACTACAAAACTATGAGAGTTATTTAAAAACAAGTGCAGGTTACAAGGGAAAGGTTACCCTGTATGCGAAAATTTCATGCAAGTACATTTACTACTGCACGGAAAAAGAAGCGCAATCCATTGCACAGATAAACATCTGTCAACGACAGCTCTTTGATCTGGATTGAGGTAAAAACTTTATAACCCCAAATTCTGAAAGCCTCAGACTGGTACAGTACAGCTACCCCGGTCCGGGGCTTTTGAAATGCGGAGATTATTGCCATGAGTATATTTGAGTATGACAAAGAGGAAGAAGAACAGAAACTTCAGGCAACTTATGAAAAGATTGGCGAAAAGTGAGGTGAAAAGCAAGGTGAATTAAAAAAGGCAAAAAGCATAGCCATTTCGCTTGCGCAGGAAGGAGAACCTGTAGAAAGAATAGCAAGAACCCTTGGTGAAACGGAAAAAACGATTAAAGAATGGCTGGCTGAAACGCATTAAAATTGGTTCCGCAGTATCATCAATTGAATGTTACTGTGGAACCTTTTTATATTCGTCTGCTATTTTAGCCGGGTAAGTTGGATTTTATCTGCGTATCCCTGACAGTTCGTCTTCTATCCACTTATCTGTGTTGAAGTTACTGTCAAAGAACCTGACGATCACGCCGTAAGGTTCTGTATCGCTGTTGAATGCGTTGGCTTCATCAGTGTCTACGTGCATTGCCAGGTGATAATTTCTGTGGACTCTGACTACTACATCTGCGTAGATAAGTGCGCGTCCGTAGCTTTTGGTCAGGACGAAGACTTCGTCATTGTCTTTGATATGCAGGGCAAGTGCTTCATCCGGAGTCATGTGGATGTGGCGTTTGGCTACGATGACCCTTTGGGGATTTCGATATCACCGCATGGACCGGATAAAATACAGCCGGGAGTTCCTTCGATATCACCGGATTGGCGTATTACGCTTGGAATCCCCAGTTTTCTGGTGTCTGTAAGGGACATTTCTACCTGCGTGTCGCTGCGGAAAGGACCAAGAAGTGCCATATTTTCGAAGGTACCTTTCGGTCCTTTGACAGTCACTCGTTCCTGGCACAGATATTGTCCGGGCTGGCTTAATTCTTTGATAAAATGTGGTTTGCTTCCTTCTCCGAATAATTTTTCAAAATCTTCCTGCGAGATATGCAGATGTCTGGCAGAAGTTTCTATAGGTATTTTGATGCTCATTTATTACAATACTCCCTCAATATGTTACTTGTATATGTCTGTCCGATATCCTGTTGCCTGATGGGATACAGAGCAGTTATACTTACTTTTTAGTGTATCTCTTTAACTGGAAATATGCAATGTTTATCTTGTAAGAAGGACAATTTTCATTATTAAATAGTGTTAACTTACTTTTATCGGTTTACAAGGAGAAGTGTTCTGGGCTATAATAAGATACATTAGAATAACAGTTACTGTTCACACACCACTATCCCGCGAGGCGTTGGCATGAATATGCCAAAATCCCGAGACATACAAGCCAAAAATTCCATTGCCGCAGCAATTCGGAATGAATTTTGGCTAAGTTACTGTGAACGGCGTGAACAGTAACGAATAACAATTCTAAATGTGACAAAACAGAATGAAATAGTAATGTAATATCAGACTTATAGAATAATAACCAAGAAGGATTATTGAATGAGCAAAAAGAGATTTTCCGGGCTGCGTCTGATTCTTATGGTGCCTGTGGTGGTGCTTTTGGCCGGTGGACTGATCATCGGTGGAAGAGCTTTGCAGGAACCGGGGGAAGTAAGGACTCTTAAAAAGCAGGAGGTAGCGCAGACGGATGAAGGACATCGGGAGTATTATTTCGGCCTTCTTAATGAGAATGAACAGAGAGGCTACCGCGAGATCCTGGAAGGAATCAGAAGCTTTGAGGATAAATTTTATCTGTCTCTCTCAGGAGATAATGAGATAGACAGAGTGTATCATGCAGTGCTGAAGGATCATCGGAGCTGTTCTGGGTACATAACCGGGAGAAAGTTTATAAGACGACTTATTCGGGCAGAGATTACTGTCAGTTTTCTCCGGGATATACTTATACAGAGGAGCAGAGACAGGAGATCACGCAGGCTATGGAGAATGCGTATCAGGAGGTGTTATCGCAGATTCCGGATGGTGCTGATGATTACACGAAGGTAATGACTGTTTATACTTATGTCATAGACAATACAGAATATGTGATCTCTGATGATGACCAGAGTATAGCAGGAGCTTTCTGGAAGAAACAGGCGGTATGTGCGGGCTATGCGGGAGCAGTGCAGTATCTGCTGGAGCGTCTGGATATCCCCTGTATTTATGTGGAGGGTGATGCTGCAAACAGTACCCAGGGACATGCCTGGAATATTGTAGAGCTGAACGGACAGTATTATTATGTGGATGCCACCAATGGGGACCAGCCGGACTTTCTGGAGGGTGATGCCACGCTGCTGGCAGAGCATAAGACAACGATCTATGATTATCTGTGTCCGTTCCCACAGGAGTACGAGGAGAATTATACGGCCTCTGATGAGTTTCCTGTTCCTGCGTGTACAGCGACTGACATGAATTTCTATGTGAGAAACGGCGCCTGTTTTGATACCTATGACTGGAGCAGTGTATATGACCTGTGCAGACTGCGCATTGACAGTGATGCTGCGGTGGTACGCTTTAAGTTTGGCAGCCAGGGGGCTTATGATGAGGCATATATGGATCTGATCGACAGTAATCATATCCAGGATATCGCAAAATATTATATGGAAGTCCATGGGCTGTCACAGATTTCCTATCATTACGGTGTGATCGACAATATGAAGACCTTATACTTCATGTTCTGACGGGTTTAGTTCAGTTGAGAAGACTCCCGCTTCTATCAGTGAGTTGATTATAAACTTATCTCAGTGGTAGTCTGATCTCCGACTGAAATAAATGCCCCGCAAGGATGTGCGGCGGTTCTAAGAGAAATGTGTCAGTTGATGATAAGGAACGCTATAAATATATAACTAAAAGGAGTGACTGAAAATTATGGTTAATATGACAGATATATTTGGAAATGCGTTGAGTATTGCCGGGAGTTTTATGGATTCAGATCTGGTGAATCGTTTTATGATGGTAATATTTGCAGTGATCCTTGTGTTTGGAGTGCTGAACTGTATTCTGGGATACAGGCTTCTGCGTTTCTGGATGATGCTGGGAGGTTTTCTGGTAGGCGGCGGTCTTGCGCTGGTGGTTGTACATACAATGGGAATACAGGAGAAATCAACAATGCTGATCGCAGCACTGGCGGCAGGAGTTGTGTTCGCAGTGATTGCATTTCTGATCTATAAGGCAGGTGTGTTTATCCTGGCAGCAGGTATCGGCTGGGCGGCCAGTATTTATTTCCTGCATCCTACCAGCTCCGCAGTATTTTTTGCATGTATTCTGATCGGCGTAGCTCTTGGTTCCATGGCGGTGAAATACTGCAGGGAAGTGCTGATCGTGGCTACAAGTTTGATCGGTGGTATTATGGCAGGGGTTTCCCTTGCACAGCTTGGAAATCTGGCAGATATTCCCTATGGTCTGGGAATGAGTGTAGGGTTTGCAGTTCTGGGTATGCTGATCCAGTTTGCTATCAACAAACCGGTTTCTGATGAAGAGGATGAAGAAACGGTTGATGAAGAAAGCACTGAGCAGATTTACAGGCGAAATCAGGAACTGAGGCAAGACCAGAGTTTTGAGCAGTCTCAGGATAGAGACATGGAGGAATCAATATATGCCAGAGGACAGAAAGGACAGGCGAGAAAAAATGGCAAAAGAAGCTAAGACAAATGCAATGAGAATGCTGGACAGACAGAAGGTTAAATATGAGGCGTTCTCCTATGAATGTGATGAATTTATTGACGGGATCCACAGTGCGGATAAGATTGGTGCTCCCTATGACCAGTCTTTTAAGACTCTGGTAATGGAAGGAAAGAGCGGCGGTTATTTCGTTTTTGTAGTTCCGATTGAAAAGGAAGTTGACCGTAAGGCGGCTGCAAAGCTGTCGGTGAGAAGACAGTGGACATGATCCATGTGAAGGATATCACAAAGATTACCGGATATGTGAGAGGCGGCTGTAGCCCGCTGGGAATGAAGAAACCTTATCCTGTTGTGTTTGATGCATCTGCAGGAGAATTTGAAGAGATTTATGTGAGTGGCGGCCGTATCGGACTGACACTGAAGGTTCCCCTTGCTGATCTGCTTAAGGTGACAGGCGGAAAGCTGGCGGATATTATCATGAAGACAGAATAAAATAACAGGGTACGGCTAAGCCGTACCCTGTATTTTATTCTTTAGTTATCGGAAGCGTCCTCTTCGTTGATCTCGAATACGTGACGTTTCTTAGCCATCTCATCACTTGCCAGATATTCATCGTAAGTAGTGATCTTGTCGATCATGGTTCCGTTTGGAAGGATTTCCATGATACGGTTGGCTGTTGTCTGTACGAACTGATGGTCATGTGAGGTGAAAAGGATAACACCCGGGAATTTGATCAGACCGTTGTTCAGTGCTGTGATGCTCTCCATATCGAGGTGGTTGGTTGGCTCATCCAGGATCAGGATATTTGCACCGGAGATCATCATCTTGGAAAGAAGACAGCGGACTTTCTCACCACCGGAAAGAACGCGTACACGTTTGATGCCGTCTTCACCGGGGAAGAGCATACGTCCGAGGAATCCACGAACATAAGTAGCATCCTTGATCTCGGAATACTGTGTCAGCCAGTCTGTAATAGTAAGGTCATTATCGAACTCTGCAGTGTTGTCCTTAGGGAAATATGCCTGGGAAGTGGTAACACCCCATTTATAATTTCCTTCATCCGGTTCCATTTCACCAACTAAGATCTTGAACAGAGTAGTGATTGCCTGTTCGTTGGCACCGACGAAAGCTACCTTGTCATCATGTCCGAGTGTGAAAGAAATGTTATCCAGAACTTTTACACCGTCGATGGTCTTGGAAAGGTTCTCCACCATAAGGACTTCGTTACCGATCTCGCGGTTTGGACGGAAGTCGATGTATGGGTATTTACGGCTGGACGGACGCATATCGTCAAGCTGGATCTTTTCCAGGGCACGTTTACGGGAAGTTGCCTGTTTGGACTTGGAAGCGTTGGCACTGAATCGGGAAATAAATTCCTGAAGTTCTTTGATCTTCTCTTCTTTTTTCTTGTTGGCTTCCTTCATCTGTTTGATGAGGAGCTGGCTGGACTCAAACCAGAAGTCGTAGTTTCCGGCATAGAGCTGAATCTTGCCATAGTCGATGTCTGCTGTATGAGTACATACTTTATTTAAGAAGTAACGGTCATGGGATACAACGATGACAGTGTTGTCAAAGTTGATCAGGAATTCTTCGAGCCATTCAATAGCGGGCAGGTCAAGGTGGTTGGTAGGCTCATCCAGAAGAAGAATGTCCGGATTACCAAACAGTGCCTGCGCCAGAAGAACTTTGACCTTCTGGCTTCCTGTAAGGTCAGCCATCTGGGAATAGTGGAGATCGGTTTCAATTCCAAGACCATTCAGAAGAGTAGCAGCATCAGATTCTGCTTCCCATCCGTTCATCTCTGCAAATTCACCTTCCAGTTCACTGGCACGGATACCGTCTTCATCAGTGAAGTCCGCTTTTGCATAGATAGCATCTTTTTCTTTCATGATCTCATACAGTCTCTTGTTACCCATGATAACAGTATCCAGAACTGTATATGCATCATATTTGAAGTGATCCTGCTGCAGGAAAGAAAGACGCTGGCCCGGAGTGATAACAACGTCACCGTTGGTAGGCTCTAACTGTCCGGAAAGGATTTTAAGGAATGTGGACTTACCGGCACCGTTTGCACCGATGAGACCGTAGCAGTTGCCCTCAGTAAATTTGATATTTACATCTTCGAAGAGGGCCTTTTTACCTACGCGCAATGTAATATTGTTTGCTGAAATCATATCATACCTCTTTTTCGTGAAATTATTGTTTTGCAGTAACTGTCCGGCAGATTGTTTATGGAAAACGTATCTTTCGCAGGAAACAGTTACATTATTTCCTATTATATAAGTTACAACCGTTTATCATTGTACCGTAAATTGGGAAATTTGCAACTGTTTTTTGCTTTTTTGGGTTCTTTTATTTACAAAAAAAAGAAGCACTGTTATAATATAGAATAATATAGCCTCTTGACGGACAGAAATATGAGGCATTGATATGACAGAAATAACGATTACTGTTTCCATTGTTTTATGCAAAACAGCGATGTGGACAGTAAAGGATAATTAATTTTAGAGAGGTTGCAAAGACTATGTTTATTACAAGAGAGTGCGATTATGCAGTTCGAGTGGTACGTGCGCTTTGGGGAGAGAGCAGACTGAGCGTATCCGATATCTGTGAGAAAGAAGCAATCACAGCTCCTTTTGCCTATAAGATCCTGAAGAAACTTCAGAAGGCAGAGATCGTGAAGGGATACAGAGGCGTACATGGTGGTTATTCTCTGAACAGGGGACTGGATGAGCTGACTTTATATGAGGTTTATTCGGCGATTGATCCGGATATGTTTATCATCGAATGTCTGGATCCGAAATATAACTGTGTCAGAGACGGACAGGATGGATTGCCATGTCTGGTACATAGAGAATTGTTATCTGTACAGGATGAACTGATAAGTCTCCTTAAGAGAAAAACAATACAGCAGATCATGGAGAGGCGTAGAGCCTCCTTTTTTTTACTTTTTATCTGCCTGATTTGTCCGAAATTTGGCATATCTGCATAATGTTAGTTATATGCAACTCGAAAAATGCACATATTTGCTACTGAAATAACAGAAAATCTCTGCTTTGTACCTCAGAAGATACAAAATATGTCAAAACAAATTGGACACAGGCAGAAGATTATGTTATAATCTACAATGAAATTTGAGGTATATTTTACTTATGCCTTGAAATAAATAATTAATTTTTTCATCAACCTTTAAGGAGGAAAAACAAACTATGGCAAGAAAGATGAAAACCATGGATGGTAACCATGCAGCTGCTCATGCTTCATATGCATACTCAGATGTAGCCGCTATTTACCCGATCACTCCTTCATCTGTTATGGCGGAAGCAACAGATGAATGGGCAACCCAGGGAAGAAAGAACATTTTCGGACAGGAAGTTCAGGTAACTGAAATGCAGTCTGAGGCTGGTGCAGCAGGTGCTGTACACGGATCTCTGGCAGCAGGTGCTTTAACAACAACATATACAGCATCTCAGGGTCTGTTACTTATGATCCCGAACCTTTACAAAATTGCCGGTGAGCAGTTACCTGCAGTATTCAACGTATCTGCACGTGCACTTGCTTCCCACGCACTTTCAATCTTCGGTGATCACTCCGACGTTATGGCCTGTCGTCAGACGGATGCGCAATGCTCTGCGAATCTTCTGTACAGGAAGTTATGGACTTAACACCTGTTGCTCACCTTTCAGCAATCAAAGGTAAAGTTCCGTTCATCAACTTCTTCGACGGATTCCGTACATCTCACGAGATCCAGAAGATCGAGACATGGGATTATGAAGATCTGAAGGATATGGCAGATATGGATGCAATCGCTGCATTCCGTAACCATGCCCTGAATCCGAATCACCATGTCAGAGAGGTTCTGCTCAGAACCCTGATATCTTCTTCCAGGCAAGAGAAGCATGTAACCCATACTACGATGCTCTTCCGGCAGTAGTACAGGAATACATGGATAAAGTTAACGCTAAGATCGGTACAGATTACAAATTATTCAACTACTACGGAGCTGCTGATGCAGAACATGTAATCGTTGCTATGGGATCTGTAAACGATACAATCGAAGAAACAATCGATTATCTTGCAGCAGCAGGAAAGAAAGTCGGTGTTGTTAAAGTTCGTCTTTACAGACCATTCTGTGCACAGGCACTCATCGATGCAATTCCGGATTCTGTAAAACAGATCACAGTTCTTGACAGAACTAAAGAGCCGGGTGCACTTGGCGAGCCACTGTACCTTGACGTTGTAGCAGCATTAAAAGACAGCAAATTCGGCGGCGTAAAAGTATTCTCCGGACGTTATGGTTTAGGTTCCAAAGATACTACACCTGCACAGATCGTAGCTGTTTATGAGAACACTGCTAAAGAGAAATTCACAATCGGTATCGTTGATGATGTTACTAACCTTTCCCTTGAGACAGGTGCTCCGATCGTAACAACTCCTGAAGGAACAACAAACTGTAAATTCTGGGGTCTGGGAGCTGATGGTACAGTAGGTGCCAACAAGAACTCCATCAAGATCATCGGTGACAACACAGACATGTACGCACAGGCTTACTTTGATTATGACTCCAAGAAGTCCGGTGGTGTTACAATGTCCCACTTACGTTTCGGTAAGAAACCGATCAAATCCACATACCTGATCCACAAAGCAAACTTCGTAGCATGTCATAATCCATCCTACGTAAACAAATACAACATGGTTCAGGAACTTGTTGACGGTGGTACATTCCTCCTTAACTGTGCATGGGATATGGAAGGTCTTGAGAAACATTTACCAGGACAGGTAAAGCTTTCATCGCTAACCACAATATCAAATTCTACACAATCGACGGTGTTAAGATCGGTATTGAAACTGGCATGGGACCAACACGTATCAACACAATCCTTCAGTCTGCATTCTTCAAACTTACAGGAATCATTCCTGAAGATCAGCAATCGACCTTATGAAAGCTGCTGCTAAGGCAACATACGGACGTAAGGGTGATGATGTGGTACAGAAGAACTGGGCAGCTATTGACGCCGGTGCTAAACAGGTTGTTGAGATCCAGGTTCCGGAAAGCTGGAAAGATGCTGAGGACGAAGGCCTTCATATGACTCATGCAACAGAAGGACGTCAGGACGTTGTTGATTTCGTTAACAATATCCAGGCTAAAGTAAATGCTCAGGAAGGTAACTCCTTACCTGTATCTGCATTCAAGGATTATGTAGACGGTACTACACCATCAGGTGCAGCTGCATATGAGAAACGTGGTATCGCAGTTAACGTTCCTGTATGGAATCCAGAAAACTGTATCCAGTGTAACAGATGTGCTTATGTCTGCCCACACGCAGTTATCCGTCCTGTAGCTCTGACAGCTGAAGAAGCAGCTAATGCTCCTGAAGGCATGAAGACATTAGACCTTACAGGTATGAAAGAATATAAATTCACAATGTCCGTATCCGCACTTGACTGTACAGGATGTGGTTCTTGTGTAAACGTTTGTCCAGGTAAGAAGGGTGCGAAAGCACTTGCTATGGAAAACCTTGAAGCAAGCGCAGACGAGCAGAAATACTTTGACTACACAGTGAAACTGCCGGTTAAAGAAGATGTTATCGCTAAATTTAAAGAAGCAACTGTTAAAGGCAGCCAGTTCAAACAGCCTCTGCTTGAGTTCTCTGGAGCTTGTGCAGGATGTGGTGAAACACCATACGCTAAACTGATCACTCAGCTGTTCGGTGACAGAATGTACATCGCAAACGCAACAGGATGTTCTTCTATCTGGGGTAACTCCTCACCATCTACACCATACACAGTAAACGCTAAGGGACAGGGTCCTGCATGGTCCAACTCTCTGTTCGAAGATAACGCTGAGTTTGGTTATGGTATGCTTCTTGCTCAGAGAGCTATCCGCGATGGCTTAAAAGCAAAAGTTGAAGACGTTGTTGCTAACGGAACAAACGAAGACGTTAAGGCAGCTGGTCAGGAATGGCTGGATACATTTGCTGTAGGTGCTACAAACGGCGCTGCTACAGACAAACTTGTTGCTGCTCTTGAAGCTTGCGGATGTGACAAAGCAAAAGAAATCCTTGCTCAGAAAGATTTCCTGGCTAAGAAATCCCAGTGGATCTTCGGTGGTGACGGATGGGCTTATGATATCGGATTCGGTGGTGTTGACCATGTTCTTGCTAGTGGACGTGATATCAACGTTATGGTATTCGATACAGAAGTTTATTCTAACACAGGTGGACAGTCTTCCAAGTCTACACCTACAGGTGCTATCGCTCAGTTCGCTGCAGGCGGTAAAGAGACTAAGAAGAAAGATATGGCTTCCATCGCTATGAGCTATGGCTATGTATACGTTGCTCAGATTTCCATGGGTGCTGACTTCAACCAGACTGTAAAAGCTATTGCAGAGGCTGAGGCTTATCCGGGACCATCTCTGATCATCGCTTATGCTCCATGTATCAACCATGGTATTAAGAAAGGTATGGCAAAAGCTCAGACAGAGGAAGAATTAGCAGTTAAGGTTGGATACTGGCATAACTTCAGATTCAATCCTGCAGCTGAAGGAAACAAGTTCTCTCTTGATTCCAAGGCTCCGAGCATGGAAGATTATCAGGCATTCCTTGACGGTGAGGTTCGTTACAACTCTCTGAAACGTCAGAATCCTGAGAAGGCTGCAAGACTGTTTGCTAAGAATGAGGCTGAGGCTAAGGCTAGATTTGAATATCTGCAGAAGCTGATCGCTCTTCATAGCGCTGAATAATCTTTTCGGTTTTTGAACGATTGATAAACAATAATATAAAATAAATAGATAGAGCTATTTATAGTGTCCAGACGATATATGGGCCGCGGTACTTTTGTATCGCGGCTCTTTTTATGTGTTGGAACAGGGGGACGCCGGGGAATGACAGAACATCTGAGGCTCAGTCTCGGAACCATGTAATTTCTAAGTATTTGAAAAGCCGCTAAGGGCATTCAGAAATTGCTCAAACTCGCTTTGCTCAGACAGTGAGCAATTTCTGAATAACGCGGCTTTCCAAATACTAAGAAATTACATGAACCCTCGAGATTCGCTTCAGATGTTCTGTCATTCCCCGGCTGATTGTTGACTAAGACTTAATGTCTGACGGAAGGGAGGAGTGAGGGTACATGCAAAGGGAGAGGAGAAGTTGGGATATAAAGGGATGGGGATGTGTTTGACAAGGAGGAGATATTTGATTATAATCATCATGGTGTTTTAGAGGATTGATATAGATATAGGAGTTGTTATGAGGAGATTTGCGAGTAAGGATAGTAAGAGGGATTTCTATATATTATATAGCTGGTTTTTGGGGTTATTGCGGGGTTTATTTATTATCAGTTTGCGGGGAATGGAAAGTCTTGGTGTGGAGTCATGACGGGATTCCGCAGCATTTGAATTCTCTGGCGTATTATGGGCGGTATCTGAGGGAGGTTCTGCATACGATTTTTGTAGAGCATAAGCTGGAATTGCCTATGTGGGATATGAATATCGGGTATGGTTCGGATATTCTTACAACTTTGCATTATTATGTGATCGGGGGATCCGCTGACTTTGTTGTCTGTGTTTGTGCCGGCGGATAAGACGGAGGTTTTGTATGAGGTTCTGATTTTTCTGAGGATTTATCTGGCGGGGATTTCTTTTAGTGTTTTTTGTTTTTATCATAAGAATCCGAAGCAGGCGACGTTTATGGGAACGTTGATCTATATTTTTGCGGGATGGACGATTTATGCGGCTATGAAGCATCCGTATTTTTCCAATCCTATGATTTATCTGCCGCTGGTTCTGATGGGGATTGATAAGATTTATAAGAGGGAGAAGCCATGGCTGTTTATCTGGGCGACTGCGGTTTCGGCTATGTCGAATTTCTATTTCTTTTATATGATCTGTATTTTTATGTTTATTTATGCGGCTTTCCGATATTTTGGAATTTTCAGTGAGAGAAGTGTGAAGGATGTTCTGGGATGGCTGGTGAAGTTTATCGGCTATTATGCGGTGGCTTTGATGATCGCGGCGGCTATTTTTCTTCCGGTGATCATGACGATTTTTGGTA
>ENA-OQBT01000851-OQBT01000851.1-human-gut-metagenome-genome-assembly--contig:-NODE-851-length-15683-cov-10.774299_pt1 | contig 15683 bp, 18 predicted proteins | sample MGYA00242749_ERZ504557 | MGnify/ENA primary metagenome ERZ504557 (study PRJEB26092, sample SAMD00036243) | human gut metagenome | host: Homo sapiens | study: EMG produced TPA metagenomics assembly of... | reverse complement strand
CTTCGAGCCGCTGGTCGTCGCCGGCGCGCTGACGCCCGGCGGCCAGTTGGTCAACACCACCGAAGTGGAGAATTTCCCAGGCTTTCCCGGATGGCATCATGGGTCCGGATCTGATGGACAATATGCGCAAGCAGGCGGAACGGTTCGGCACGCATATCGTTTGGGACGATGTTGTTTCGGTTGCTTCGAATGCCGATTCCGGCATCAAAACCGTCACCCTTGACGGCGGCGACGTGTACGACGCACGCGCGCTGGTCATCGCAACAGGCTCAAACTATCGTAAGCTGGGCGTGCCAGGCGAGACGGAATACGCAGGCAAAGGTGTCTCCTACTGCGCCACCTGCGATGGTTTCTTCTTCCGCAACAAGCCGATTGTGGTGGTCGGCGGCGGCGACAGCGCTTTCGAAGAAGCTGATTTCCTGTCCCGTTTCGGCTCGTCCGTCACCCTTATTCATAGGCGTTCCACGTTCCGTGCTTCCCGCATCATGGTGGAGCGTGCGCAACGCAATCCGAAAATCGATTTCATGCTTGACGCTGTGGTGCAGGAGATTCGCGGCGACGAGAACGGCGTACAGGAGGTGGAGGTGCGCAACACCGCCACCGAAAAGACCTCTGCAATCCCCGCTAACGGCGTTTTCATGGCGATTGGGCACACTCCTGCCACTGCTTTTCTTAACGGGCTTGTAGACGTCGATTCAGCTGGTTATATCACGGTCGATGGCGCCAGCACGCGTACCAGCGAACCCGGCGTTTTCGCCGCGGGAGACTGCGTGGATAGCGTCTATCGGCAGGCCATCAGCGCGGCGGGCATGGGGTGCCGCGCCGCGCTGGACGCGCAGGCTTATCTCGATTCGCTCAAGTAAGGCTCAAATCGTTCAAATCATTATCGCTCGCAGAGCTCGATTGGCTCGGTTCGTTCAGCTCTGCTGCTGCATAAGCAGGTCGACGATGCGTTTCATATCGTCTTCCGATTTGAACACGATTTCGATTCGCCCGTGCTTCTTCGATCCTTGATGGAGACCTTGGTGCCGAAACGCTGCTCCAGACCAACCTGAACGGGGGTACCAGCACGGATGAGCTTGCTGCCTTCGGCTTCTTGGGCTGGTCGCTTTCGGCGGCCTTCATCGACACGATTTCCTCGGTGCTACGTACGGACAGTCCCTCGGCGATGATGCGCGTGGCCAGCTGTTCCATATCCGCTTCCGTCGCAGTCCCAGCAGCGCACGCGCGTGGCCCGCGGACAGCAGTCCGGATGCGACCTTCTTCTGCACGGCGGCCGGCAGGTTGAGCAATCGCAAGGTGTTGGCGATTTGCGGACGGGATTTCGACACCGACTTGGACAGTTGGGCCTGCGTCAGGCCGAAATCGTCGATCATCTGCTGGTAGGCAGCCGCCTCTTCCAGTGGATTCAGCGCGACGCGATGCAGGTTTTCCAGCAGTGCGTCACGTAGCATATCGTCATCGGCGGTGGTTTTGACGATGGCGGAATCGTTTTCAGGCCGGCGATCTGCGATGCGCGCCAACGACGTTCGCCATGATGACTCGTACATGCTATCCATGCGCCCGTCGAACATGTTGTGCGGTTCGGCCGGTTTGGCTGCGGCTTCCCTGCGGGCGGCTTCGATTTGCGATTGCGGACGCTTGCGTACGACGATTGGCTGCAGTACGCCGACTTCCTTGATGGATTCGGCTAGCTCGCGCAGGTCGTCTTCATCGAAAATGGTACGTGGCTGATGCAGATTGGGACCGACGTCGCTCAAACGCAGTTCAACCAGATATCCACCCTGCACGGGAAGCAGTTCCGGTTCGTCCTTCTTATGTTCGGTCGGCGTGGTTTCACGTGAAACACTCCCCTGCTGCTCGCCCTGTTCGGAAGCTGGCTGAGCGGTGGAGCCGAAGAACATGTCCGCGGGATGCGCGCTTTCGTTCAACGAAATCGACGGCATGCTGGCACGACGATGCTGGTTTTTCTTGGTTGTTTCACGTGAAACAGCATGCTTCATCCCCTGCACGGCGTTCACCGATGCCTGTGCGGTAGCGGACGCGCTCTTGGATTCCACATGCCCATCAGTCTTGGAAGCCTTGACTTCCTTGGCGGCAGCGGCAGGCGCCGCATGCTCCTGATGCTGCGGCTCCCCCGGAAGAGAAGGAAACAGTGCGCCAAGACCTTTACCCAAACGCGACTTAGTTGCCATGATCAGTTCTCATTCCTTCTTGCATCGATTGCCTGCAGCACCGTATCGGAACGACGCGAAAGTTCCAGCGCGGCTTCGCAGTACGCGATCGCACCCATGCCCTTGGGGGTCGTATGCGATCACGCTTTGGTTGAAGCTTGGCGCTTCGGAAATCTTCACCGTGCGCGGAATGGTGGTGTCGAGCACGATTGTCGGATAGTGCTTCTTCACTTCCCCATGCACTTCGCGGCTCAGCAGCGTGCGCTTGTCGTACATGGTGATGAGCATCGTGGAGACCAGCAGCGACGGATTGTAATGTTCCTGCACCAGTCCGATGGTGTTGATGAGCTGGCCCAAACCTTCCAAGGCGTAATACTCGGCCTGAATCGGAATCAGCATTTCGTGCACGGCGCACATGGCGTTGATCACCAGCAGACCCAGGCTCGGCGGGCAGTCGATGATCACGTAATCGTAATGCTCTTCGCTGGTGGCGAGGAACTCGTCCACCGCGTTCTTCAGCAGCGAGTTGCGGTCCGCCATGTCGGCGACCTCAAGTTCGGCGCCACTCAAATCGATGGATGCGGGGACCACGTCGAGGTTGTCGAAATCAGGCACGTGCACTTGACTTCCGCGATGCGCTTGCGTCCTTCGATGACGTCATACACCGAAGGCTGACCGGAGGCGTGCGGGGCACCCAATGCCGTGGAGGCGTTGCCCTGCGGATCCATATCAATAAGCAGGACCTTGCATCCGAAACGGGCCAAGGCCGCGGACAGGTTCACCGCGGATGTGGTTTTGCCGACGCCACCTTTCTGGTTGGCGACTGCGATCAGGCGCGTTTGGGCCGGCTTCGGGCAGACCGCATGCTCCAATGCCTTGTATCGCGTCGATTCATCAGCGATTTGCGCGCCTACGGGGGATGTCGAGCCTTCGAAGATTCGCTTGATGGTTTCCGTGGCGGATTCCATCGACGTCAAATTGTCTGGTTCTTCAGGTCCAGTCATGAACTAGCCTTCCTATACATATTCAACAATCAAGTTTCATCATTTGGGTGGACAGATTTTCACCTGTTCACGGCCATGTGCACCATTGTGAACAACGGTGGATAGTTGGTGGATAACTCATCCAACCACCCAAAAGTTATCCACAGAACAATCGTTGCAATTCCAAGCTTCTTCAAGATGCTTCGTAACGCATTTCCGCGATTGTGGATACTGTGGATAACTCACGCGATTTTGTGGATAACTTATCGCTTGTCCACCATCAGCACATGCGTCGGTTCCAGACCCGGACCGACCTCGGCCTCCACCACACGGGGATGGATACCGCCGTTTTGGAGATCTCTTTGGTGGCCTTGACGATTTCCTCCTGCGCGGATCGTCCTTTCAGGCAACCAGCCGTCCGCCTTTGTCCAGCAACGGCAGCGTCCATCCGGATAGTTTGGTCATCGGCGCGACCGCACGGCAGGTCACCACGCAAACGGATGCCTGACCGGGATGGGATTCCCGTCGAGATCGACGGCATCCTCTCCCCTGCCCTTCCGGCCACCGTTCGAACCGCGGACGCTTCGATTACGGCGTTGGCTCGGGAGCGCACTATCGAGACATTGTCCAATCCCATTTCGTCAACGCACTCATGAAGCCATTCGATACGGCGTTCCATCGGTTCCACCAAGGTGAACTGGTGGTCCGGCAGGCAGGCGGCCGCCACGATACCGGGGAATCCTCCGCCACTGCCGATATCCGCCACCGTCTTGAATTGCCTCTTGGCCGTTGCTTCACGGATGAACGGTACGATGGCCGCGGAGTTCAGAATATGCCGTTCCCAAATAATACCGACATCGCGTGGCCCTATCAGCCCGCGCGGCTCTCCTTCCGCAGCAAGTTTCACGTGAAACACCTTCAACTTGCCCAATGCATCGCCAAGCACTTCCTCAAGAATCGGCGACCCATCCAATTCGTCATTCACATCACTCATGCACACCATCCTAATCTACAGGCATCAAAAAAAGCGCCGCGAGAAACTCGCGACGCTTCATGTTTCACGTGAAACTATTTCAGGCTTCGTCAATCTCGTCGGCGTCATCGACTGCGGAAGCCTTGACGTACACCGTGACGTAACGATGCGGTTCTTCGCCATGGGACCGAGACTTCATGCCTTCCTCGCGCACCACATCATGGATGATCTTGCGTTCGAAGGAGTTCATCGGCTTCAGGTCCACCGGCTCGCCAGTCTCGCGCGCCTCGTCGATGGCATCCAGCGCAAGGTCGTGCAGGCGCTGGCGCTTGCGCTTCAGATAGCCGTCCACGTCCACGATGAGGTGGGACCGCTCGCCGGTCTTCTGCTGTACGGCGAGTCGGGTGAGCTGCTGCAGGGCGTCCACGACTTCGCCGTTGCGTCCGATCAGATGTTTGATGTCGGTGTCGTCGTCGGCAACGATCTGCACGGTCGGACGGTTGTTGCGCACGCCCATTTCGATATCGCCCTCGTAGTCGACGATGTCAAGCAATCCTTCAAGGTAATCGGCAGCGATGTCAGCTTCGTCATTGAGCTGATCGATGGTTTTCTCAGCATCCTGCGCCATGGTGTTTTACTCCTTTGAGCGGGGTTCGTATTATTTCAAGTCTACTGAAAGTCTACTGATTGGGTTGTATCATATGGGCGATTCGCCCGATACAAAAGCGGTGTGTCCTGTGTTTCACGTGAACACAGGACACACACTTGATGTTATTTCTTCTTCTTTTTGCGGCTTGGCTGCTGACGCTGGAAGCCGTTCTTTTCCTTCGCCTCCGCGGCCTTCTTGGCTTTCTGCAGCTCCTCCTCTTCGAGGGACGGCAGACCGGCCTTGGCGCGGCGGGCGTTCTCGTGGGCGTGGTCGCGCTTTTCCTTCGCTTCGGCGGCGGAGATCCCGGAGTCGGGAAGACATGGATCTGCCAGACGGAACGCAGCAGGTTGCAGATGTTGTTGGTCAGCCAGTACACCAGCACTGCGAACGGCATGGCGACGCCGGAGAAGATGTACATGATCGGGAACATCCACAGCATCATCTTCTGCATCATTTCAGTCTGCTTGTTCGCAGCGCTCTGGGCCATGTTGCGCTTCATGCTGTTGTACTGCATGAGCCACAGGCAGAAGCACATCAACGCCACGAAGATGCCGATGATGATCTTGCCGTGGATGTCGGCGGTGGTGAAGTTCTCGGCCACGTTCACGCCGAACACGTTGGTGGAGGTGAACTGCTTGGGCGGTGGCGATGTCGAAGGCGCCGAGGCCGGAACCGTTCCTGAACTTGCCACGGGCGATGTATGGAATGGCCGACAGGGTGTAGAACATGCACATGAACACAGGACCCTGCACGAACATAGGCAGCATCGATGTGCAGCCGCCCATCGGGTTCGCGTCATTGTCCTGTAGAGCTTCATCATCTCGCGTTGCAAAGCCTCTTTGCTGGCGGGATCGTTCTTGCCCTTGTACTTGTTTTGGATGCGCTGCATCTTGGGCTGCAAAACGGCCATCTGGGCCTGCATCTTGCGCATGCCTTCATGGACTTGTAGAACAGCGGGAACACGCACGCCTGGACCACAATCACCAGGAACACGATGGACATGACCCACGAGAAACCGATCTCGTTCATGCCCAGCATCACCATGAATCGGTGGAATCCGGCCATAATCTGCGTCATGAGCCACTCGACGGGGTACAGGAGCTTGTACAGCCAGCCCCAGAAACCACTATCGAGGAGGAATTGATCTTGATTCATTACAGGCCATTCTCCTTATCGCCTATAGGTTCATCTACATCCAGAGGCGTGAGACGAGGCTCCTCGTGTGCCTTCGACCACGAACATCTGTAAAACAAGGAATAGAGCTGTGGAACGTCGTCGATTCCTCCACGGTTCCACTGGTTGCAACGAAGAAGGCGTAATAACGCAAGAAGACCACCTTTAAGGCAGCCAAATCGTTCAATCGCCTGAATCGCATAATTGGAGCAGCTGGGATAATACCGGCACCGAGGTGCGGTATGGGCGGAAATATGTTTCTGATACCAGCGGATGAGCCGCACCATCCAATTGCGATGATGCCCCTTGCTCATTGCCGGGAAGCGGTTTTACGTTTCACCGCTTCGAAACACGATGCCATCTGCTGCTCAAGCGACAGGAAATCGGCACGTGCGGCACTTGGCTTGGCACGCAACACGATATCGCAGGATTCAGGTAATAGTGATTCGTACTTTCGTGCAAGCACACGGAAACGCCTTTTCACGGCGTTGCGCGTGACCGCGTTGCCAACAGCTTTGGAAACGGCCAAGCCGACACGGCGGCCTTGCACCGTCGCTGTATCGCCCGTTACGACATCGTCGTGCATCAGATAATGCACGACGATGTCTTCTCGCGATACCCTACGACGGCGTTTGAGCACCGCAACAAAATCGCGATGGCTTTTCAGCCGTTCCACCGCTCTATGCCACTAAAAAATCAGGCAGCGAGGGACTTGCGGCCCTTGGCGCGGCGACGGTTGATCAGAGCGCGGCCTGCGCGGGTGCGCATGCGCTGACGGAAACCGTGCTTCATGTGACGACGACGGTTGTTCGGCTGGAATGTCCTCTTCATAATTAATGCTCCCGGTGTTTTTTGCCATGCCAAGGCACGGCTCCTCATGAGTCAAGCTCTACCAAGTTACTCTGACCCCTGAACAGAGATGAATACGCATATCAAATCCTTCACATTTTCATGGGGATTCTCCCCACAAAACAATCCACAGAAACGTTGATATGTCGCCAAACTCCCCACAAAAGTTATCCACAAACTACAATGATGTTATTCACAATTCAGTCTTTTCAACACGCTTACCGGTGGATAACTTGGGGAAAAGAGAGTACAAATAAACAGTTGCACACTTGGAAAAAGTCTGTCGAGAAAGGGGAATCCGTGGCCGACACGACAACTGACCCTCTCGAGCAGGCTCGGGGAGTCTGGTCCGACGCGCTGGCGTTGTTGCACCAGAATCCGGCGCTGTCCATCCGAGATAAAAGCTGGCTGGAAAACGTTTTTCCCGAAGGCATGTGGGGTCCTACCATTGTCTTATGCGTGCCAAGCGCGGCCGCACAGCAGACGTTGCAGAACGAATTGAACCAGCCCCTGCTGGAAGCCTTGCGGGAAGCCGCCGAACAGGATATTTTCCCCGCATTCAAGATTGTGGAAAAGAAGGAACCGGCCCAACCTGCCGTCGAGGAATACCCCCACTTCTCCCCCGCGCCACATGCGGAGGAAACCACGCAGGGGCAGCTGCCGATTCCGGTTGTCATGCCGCCGGAGCGCCACAACAACTTCCAACGCGGCCAAAACAGGCCTTTGCTGGATCCTAAGACCCATTTGAATAAGAACGCCACGTTCGACACCTTCGTTCCTGGCGATTCCAATCGTTTCGCACGTACCGTCGCGTTGGCCGTCGCGGAAGGTTCCGGTCACGATTTCAACCCGCTTTGTATTTACGGCGGATCAGGATTGGGTAAAACCCACTTGCTGAACGCCATCGGCAATTACGCACTGGTCAAGGATCCCACGCTGAAAGTCCGTTATGTGACCAGTGAGGAATTCACCAACGAATTCATCGAAGCGTTGGGTGACACCAACCAGAATTCCGGTCAAATCAAGGAATTCAACCGTCGCTACCGCGAAGTCGACGTGCTGCTCATCGACGATATTCAATTTCTGAGCGGCAAGGACGCGACGCTTGAACAGTTCTTCCATACATTCAATACCCTGCATCAGGCGAACAAGCGCATTGTGATCGCATCCGATGTGCCTCCGAAGGATCTGCAGGGATTCAACGAACGTCTGATCTCCCGTTTCGAATCCGGCCTGACCGTTGACGTCAAGCCGCCGGATCTGGAGACGCGCATCGCCATTCTGCGCATGATCGCCCACGGCACCAACGTTCAGGACGATGTGCTCAACCTCATCGCGGAGCGGTTCACCGAGAATATTCGCGAGCTGGAAGGCGCGCTGAACCGCGTGACCGCCATGGCATCGCTGAGCGGCCAGCCGGTGACCCGCGCGTTGGCGGAACAGACGTTGCAGGACTTTTTCTCGACCGATGTGGAGATCAAGCCCACCGACATCATCACCCAGGTGGCCAAGTACTTCTACATTACGTTCGATGACATTGTCGGACGTTCGCGTACGAAGAAGATCGCGCTGGCGCGTCAGATCGCCATGTATTTGGTGCGTGAGCTCACCAGCATGAGCCTGAACGACATCGGCCAGGTGTTTGGCGGCAAGGACCACACCACGGTGATGCATGCATACACCCGCATCAGCGACGAGATGCAGGAAAAGCAGGAGATCTACAACTACGTGACGGAACTGACCCTGCAGCTCAAGCAGCGTTCCGGCGAAAAATAACGTTTTCTATGCGACTTTGCGCGTTTGCATGTGTTTTCGTGCGTCTCAAAAAAAACGATTTTAGGCGTTTTCTGCCTTTCTCAGGCGATTTTCACAAGCCAAGTATGAGTATCAGTAAATTCTTTATCAGCTGTTTTACCGACCATCCTGACACGCCGGCCTGTGGAAGATTTTTATTGAAGTTATCCACATGGTTATACACAAATCAATGATTTCTCGGTGGAAAACCCGTTGGAAACGCCAGAATCGCCGGTGGATGAATTGTGGACTATCCACATGGTTTTGTGGATAACTTTTTCAAAGCGACGAGGCTGTGGATAACCCGATGATTTGTCCACACTTCGTCCAAAAGTTATCCACAAGCAATGAGATGTTGCGAGCCATTGCAAAACGTGGGGTCTGAGCACTTACCCACATTATCCACAGGCCTTATTATGACGAATGTAGGTTGTTATAAGAAATTCATCATCGTCGTCATAAGTGGGAATTCCCCACGCTTCGTCAAACGCCGACAGTCTCGCTAGAATGACTTATGGACCGAACGAAACGAGGAAACTAGCCATGAAAGTTGAAGTCAATTCCCAAGCGCTGGCAGACGCAGTAGCCTGGACCACTCGCGTGATCGACGCTCGTCCTGCATCCCCCATTTTGGCAGGCATTCGCTTGGAGGCCATCGACGGCACCCTCCAGCTTTCCGCCTTCAATTACGCCATTTCCGCACGCCACCATATCGAAGCAGGCGTTGATGAAAGCGGATCCATCCTGGTGCTCGGCAAGCTGCTGGCAGATATCACCAAGTCGCTTCCTGCCGCGAAAACCTACCTGTCCACTGACGGATCCACACTGACCATCACGTCGGGCAAGTCCACCTTCACCATGCAGCTCATGCCGGATAACGAATATCCGGATCTGCCGGTGGTTCCCGCTAAACTGGGGCAGGCGGACGCCCAAACCTTCGCACAGGCCGTCGCCCAGGCGTCCGTTGCCGTTTCCCGCGAGGAGAACCGTCCGGTACTGACCGGCATTCGCGTGCAGTTCCAAGGCGACAAGGTGATCATGAGCTCCACCGACCGATTCCGCTTGTCGCGTTCGAGCTTCACCTGGACGCCGGAAAACCCAGACATCAACACCACCGCACTCGTGCGCGGCGCACTGTTGCGCGATGTGGCCCGTTCCTTGGACGAGCATCAAAACATCGTCGTGGATTTCGATCCGGAAAATCCGTCGCTGCTGGGCTTTGAGAACGCCGGACGCGTATCCACCTCGCAGCTGATCGACGGCGAATTCCCCGCGGTGGACCGCCTGTACGCTGACGAATACCCGATTCATGCGGTCATCAACAAGCAGGATCTCATCAGCGCCATCAAGCGCGTGTCCCTCGTGGCCGAACGCAACGCTCCGATCCGCATGGCCTTCACCAGCCAGGAACTCACGCTGACCGCAGGCTCGGTGGATGAAGCCCAAGCCAAGGAGATCCTCGACATCGACATGGATGGCGAAGACATCACCGTGGCCTTCAATCCCGCCTACCTGATCGAAGGCCTGAGCGCCATCAGCGAGCCGTTCGTACGCATGAAGATGACCACCGCGGTCAAGCCGGTGGAATTCAACGGCCAGCAGGAATCGAATTCCGAAGAATCCATGGACTACCGCTACCTGCTCGTGCCGATGCGCTTCAACAGCTGAACTAAGCTGACCTACACGAAAACGCGGATACATCGCAAAAAATAGGGCTGAACATGGCTGTTATTGCCAGTTCAGCCCATTTGCATGATTAATTGCGATTATTTACGTAAGAAATTCGCACTATCTCAAGGATCTTGCATGTATATTTCCCGACTGGCACTCGACCACTACCGATCGTGGGAACATTGCGTGCTCGATTTCAAACCGGGAATCAACATTCTGCAAGGTGCCAACGGACTCGGCAAAACCAATATCGTGGAAGCCATCGAAGTGCTTTCCACAGGATCCAGCCATCGCGCGTCATCATCACTGCCATTAATCGAAAAAGGGTGCACGTCGGCCACCATCCGAGCCAACGTGGAAGACGGTGAAACGCAGCACACCTACGAGGCGACCATCGTGGCACGGGGTGCTAACCGAGCGCGCATTGACGGCGGAAAATCTCAATATATGAGGGATCTCATCGGGCGCACGCCTCCGTCTCCTTTACCCCCGAAGATCAACGTCTGGTAGCAGGGGATCCCGCAACCCGACGCAACTTCATCAACCAGGCCGCGTCTCTGCTGCTCCCCCACTATGCGCAGACCCTGCAACAGTTCACGCACGTGGCGAAACAGCGCACGGCACTGCTCAAACAACTCGGCGACGGCACGAATCTCGACCCGCAATACGGCCAGCAGGCGGTCTTAAGCGGGCTGGAAATCTGGACGGGGCAATTCATCGACCTCGGCATGCAGCTGACGCGGGACCGCAACAACGTGATCTCACGCTTGGAAGAGCCTTTTGCGCGGATCTACGCGTCTTTGGCGGGAGATGACGAACGGGCGGCGCTCTCCTACGAGCCGTCCTTCGACGAAGTGATGCTGTTCGACGATCCGGCCGCGGAGATCAGCCGCCATTTCCAACGCATCTACCCGGCGAAGTGGCGCGCGGGCAGAATCTGATCGGTCCGCATCGCGACGACCTGACTTTGCTGCTCAACGATATGAACGCACGCGAATTCGCGTCCAACGGTGAGATGTGGACCATGGCTTTGGCGTTGAAAATGGCGCTATATGAGGCGGTTTCCGCACATTTTGAAAGCAAGCCAATCGTGATTCTCGATGATGTGTTCGCACAGCTTGACGAGGCCCGTCGTGGGCAGATCCTCGATTTTGCGATGCGGCAGGACCAGGTGCTGATCACCGTCGCCGCGGCAAGCGATATTCCGCGCATGGATGCTGGGCGCTTTCACGCGGACGCGCATGTGATCGACGTGGCCGCGTTGCGCAGGCAATCGCAAGATGGACAGCATGACGATTTGACGGCGATGATGGCGCAACTTGTCGCGGGACGGGAATCTGCAACGCAATCGTCTGCAGCGCAACAGTCGGTGAATCGACAGGAGCAGCGCTGATGCCGAATCCTCCAATCTGCGAAACATTGCATCTCGACCAACGCAAGTTGCCCGCCGAAGTATTCGAACGTATCAGCCGACGTGCCGGCCGATATAAGGAACGTGAGGAACGTGCGCGGCAGGCGTGGGAGAATTTCGGCAAACCCGGACGCGACCCGCAGACGGTCGGCAATATTTTCAACGTGATCGCAACGCAAGGTTCTTGGACGCCGCATCTGAAAATCGCGCAGATGCAGAATCATTGGGATCAGGTGGTCGGCGTCGAAAACGCGCGCCACTCCTACCCCGTCGACCTGCGCGACGGCATTCTGACGATCCGATGCGACAGCCCCGCATGGACACCACCTTGACGTACATGATTCCGCTGCTGACCGACACCATTCGCCGTAGGCTCGAGGGGCTGACCATCAACGAGGTGCGCGTCACCGGCCCGCAACAACAGGGATTCAGCCGAGGACGAATGACACGAAGGCCGCGATATTAGCGCGACACCACGTGCTATCAGACGTTCGTTGAAGGCGCTTCGTCGAAGAATTCCCCCTGCGACGCTTCCAAGCGGGTCGTTCGCAACGGTCGAATGTTGTTTTCCGAAAGCGAAAAAACAGGGGTAAACGGCTGGATTTCAAGGATAAATGCCTCTGGCGCTCTGTCCCCCTCCATGAGTAGAATATCAAGCAGTGTATGTAAACGCCTAGAAGGGGCCTTTATTTGCGTTCTAGGTGGTATCACCTGCGTGAATGACCCTCATTGGCGGGAAAAATGCAGGAAGGAATCTCTGTGGCAGACCTTGATGCGGATTCGCTGAACGAATCAGCTGAAAACACGCAGGAAGATCAGATCCAGAACGATCAGCTCGAAGATGCGCAGCTCGATGACACCTTGGCTCCGGAGCATTACGACGCTTCCGATCTGAGGGTTCTGGAAGGCCTTGAGGCGGTGCGAATCCGCCCGGGCATGTACATCGGCTCCACCGGCCCCCGAGGCTTGCACCACCTGGTGTACGAGATCGTCGACAACTCCGTCGATGAGCGCTGGCAGGCTACGCTTCGCACATCGAAGTGACGATTCTGCCGGACGGCGGCGTGCGCGTGGTGGATGACGGCCGAGGCATTCCGGTCGACGAAGTGCCGGGCGAAGGCGTTTCCGGCGTGGAAACCGTGATGACCAAGCTGCATGCCGGCGGCAAGTTCGGTGGCGGCGGCTATGCGGTTTCCGGCGGTCTGCACGGCGTGGGCATCTCCGTGGTGAACGCGCTGTCGACCCGCGTCGACATCGAAGTGCGCCGACAGGGCTTCCACTGGACCCAGACCTACATCGACCAGAAGCCGACCGCACGTCTTGCCAAGGGCGAGCCGATGGGCGAAGACGAGTCCACCGGCACTTCCGTGACCTTCTGGGCAGACGGCGCGATCTTCGAAACCACCACCTACGATTTCGAGACCCTGCGCAACCGCTTCCAGCAGATGGCGTTCCTCAACAAGGGGCTGAAACTGTCCCTGACCGATTTGCGCGAACCGGATCAGGCCGGAGACGAAGTCGCGGGCGAAAGCGACGACAATGCCGAACCGAAGCATCAGACGGTCACCTACCAATACAACGACGGCATCAAGGATTATGTCGATTACTTGGTGAAGTCCCGCAAGGCAACCCCCGTCGAACCGGACGTGATCGATTTCGAAGCGGAAGACTGAAAATCGGCATTTCCGCGGAAATCGCCATGCAATGGACCACCGCATACTCCGAAGCGGTGCACACCTTCGCCAACACCATCTCCACCACCGAAGGCGGTACCCACGAAGAAGGCTTCCGCGCCGCGCTGACCTCGCTCGTCAACCGTTACGCACGTGAAAAGAACATCCTCAAAGACAAGGATGAGAACCTCTCCGGCGACGACGTGCGCGAAGGCCTGACCGCAGTGGTGTCGGTGAAACTCACCACCCCGCAGTTCGAAGGCCAGACCAAGACCAAGCTCGGCAATTCCGAAGCGAAAACCTTCGTACAGCGTGTGATGACCGACAAGCTCGGCGACTGGTTCGATTCGCATCCTAGCGAGGCCAAGAACATCATCCAGAAGGCCATTGAAGCCTCCCGTGCGCGTCTTGCAGCCAAGAAGGCACGTGAGAATACCCGCCGTAAGTCAATCTTCGAATCTGCGGGCATGCCAGACAAACTGAAGGATTGCCAGTCCAACAATCCTGAAGAATGCGAACTGTTCATCGTGGAGGGCGACTCCGCAGGCGGCTCCGCAATTCAGGGACGCAACCCGATCACGCAGGCCATCCTGCCGTTGCGAGGCAAAATCCTTAACACCGAGCGTGCAAGCCTCGACCGCATGATGAAGTCCGAAACCATCGAATCGCTGATCACCGCGGTCGGCGGCGGCTATGGCGAGATTTCGACCTGAACAAAGTCCGCTACCACAAGGTCATCATCATGGCCGATGCCGATGTGGACGGCGCGCATATCGCAACCCTGAATCTGACGCTGTTCTTCCGCTACATGCGCCCGATGATCACCGCTGGTTACGTGTATGTGGCCATGCCGCCGCTGTACCGACTCAAGTGGACCAAAGGCGCGCACGACTTCGTGTACACCGACGCCGAACGCGACCGCGTGCTCGCCGAAGGCAAGTCCGCCGGCCGTCAGCTGCCGAAGGGCGAAGGCATCCAGCGTTACAAGGGTCTGGGTGAAATGAGCTATCAGGAACTGTGGGAAACCACCATGGATCCTGACCACCGCATTCTGAAGCAGGTGCAGATCGAAGACGCGGCCGCAGCCGACGAAACCTTCTCCATGCTCATGGGAGACGAAGTCGAACCTCGCCGTCTGTTCATCCAGCGCAACGCCCGCAACGTCAGCTGGATCGACGCGTAGGGATTTCAAGGACTTCAGGCAAGGTTTCATAAGGATTTAGAAGGACTTAGAAGTTGGCAGACGAAAACAACAGCAACGAAGACGGCCAGTTCGTGCCTGACGGCTCCATGGAGCCGTTGAGCCCGCAGGAGGCCGACAACACCGATTACGGCCTGATGGTGGGCGAACGCATCCAGAAGAAGGATCTGCAGCAGGAAATGCGCGATTCCTACCTGGCGTACGCCATGTCCGTGATCGTGGACCGTGCGCTCCCGGACGTGCGCGACGGCATGAAGCCGGTGCATCGCCGTGTGATCTACGCGATGTACGACGGCGGCTACCGCCCCGACCGCGGCTACTCCAAGTGCGCCCGCGTGGTCGGCGAAGTGATGGGTAAGTACCATCCGCACGGCGATTCCGCGATCTACGACACGTTGGTGCGTATGGCACAGTCGTGGTCTATGCGCTACACGCTGGTCGACGGCCAGGGCAACTTCGGCTCCCCCGGCGACGATCCGGCCGCGGCAATGCGTTACACCGAATGCCGTATGGCTCCGCTCGCCATGGAAATGGTTCGTGACATCGACAAAGACACCGTCGATTTCCTGCCGAATTACGATGGCAAGACACAGGAGCCGACCGTGCTTCCGGCACGATTCCCGAACCTGTTGTGCAACGGTTCGTCCGGTATCGCCGTCGGTATGGCCACCAACATTCCTCCGCACAACATGCGCGAGGTGGCCGAAGGCGTGCATTGGGCGCTCGACCACCCGGACGCAAGCCGCGAAGAGCTGCTCGAAAACCTGATCCGTATCATCAAGGGACCGGACTTCCCTACTGGCGCAACGATTCTCGGACATAAGGGCATCGAACAGGCCTACCGTACCGGCCGTGGTCTGATCACCATGCGCGCGGTGGTGAACACCGAAGAGATCAAGGGCCGCATGTGCCTCGTGATCACCGAGCTGCCGTACCAGGTGAACCCTGACCGACTGGTCGTCTCCATCCGCGAAGCGTGCGCGACGGCAAGATCCAGGGCATCGCCGACATGCGCGACGAAACCTCCGGTCGTACCGGTCAGCGTCTCGTGCTCGTGCTCAAGCGCGACGCCGTGCCGAAGGTCGTGCTCAACAACCTGTACAAGCACTCCCAGCTGCAGCAGACTTTCGGC
>ENA-OQBT01000850-OQBT01000850.1-human-gut-metagenome-genome-assembly--contig:-NODE-850-length-15697-cov-9.300706_pt1 | contig 15697 bp, 18 predicted proteins | sample MGYA00242749_ERZ504557 | MGnify/ENA primary metagenome ERZ504557 (study PRJEB26092, sample SAMD00036243) | human gut metagenome | host: Homo sapiens | study: EMG produced TPA metagenomics assembly of... | reverse complement strand
ATACCGTGGGTCGCACGGGAATCTACGCCTGTGGAGAGAGTGTAAGCCGCCGCAACTCTTTGGAGTCAGTGGCGCTGTTCTCGTTGAAGCAGGAAGCTCCCGCCTCTATAGGCGGGAGTACGTTCACAAAAAATAGTATCATTTGAGTATCACTGACCAGTATCCTTTACGGTGCGTTCCCATACGTTTTAGGCAGCCTTTTTCCTGCAGCTTCTTCGTATGATATTTTATAGTACCAAGGGACAGCGACGTGGCCATCGCAATTTCCGATTGCGTGCTGTCTGGTTTCTTTTGGATATATGCTAAAATAGCTTCTTCCTTATCATTTAATTTCACAGACAGATTCGTCCCAGTTTGGTCAGTGTTTTTAGTTTGGTTAGCGGTTTGGTCAGTAGTTTGGTCAGTTTTTGGTGTTTGGTCAGTGGTTTGGTCAGTTTTTCGATACAAGTTTACCCGCAAATCGCCATCAAAATCAAGAATTTCCGGTTCCCTCAGCCCATAATCACGGCAATCCCGCAAAATACGCGGAAAGCCACTGCCCCACTTTTCAATCAGATTCATGTAAGCAAAAGCATTGGCCAAGGCCCGGTTGCGAATCTTTGAAAATCCTTCTTTCATTTTTTCAGGCGTTACGCCGCGCATCAGGCCGCCCGGAGAAGTAACTTCCAGTCGATCTGAAAAAAGAGCAATCTGAATGGATCCCGGCTCCAAATAATTACGATGTACAAGTGCATTGGCAATTAATTCACGGATACTGTCCGGAGGCAGTTCATAAATATCCTGTCGATAGACTCCCTGAAATCTAGCACCCATGTTGATTTTTTCAAGCACGTACTGATATGCTTTTTCCACTTGTTCCTGAATCGGTGCATCAATTTCCCGTTTATCGATAAAAACGGCTCTATCTTCCGTTTTAAACACAGCACATTGAACAACTGGAGGATACCCAGCCTGATGTGTCAGCATCGCATATGCATAGGTTGGTATAAGCTGGCCTTTATGTTCAAGCAAAACGCCCCACGAAATAAGCTGATTGACTGTCAACTCTTTGATTGCTTGACGCTGGAAATCTGATGCTGCATTTTTTTTAGCCGTTTCTCTCATCGAATGGCATAATGCTGCCACATCAGACTGCTTCACTTTCAGATTTGGAATCGGTTGTTGGTCGAAAAATTTATTTTTCCCTTCTAAAAGTAATTCCTGCAGCATCGCCTGATCCGCAGGACGCGTTGTTCCAGCCGTCCGGATATAGGTTCCTTTCACAAGCCCCTTCTTTTTGATATAATACGGGCGCTGCATTCCTGGCGCAATCTCCAAAATGATAAGCGATTTCCCCTTTACTTCCTGAACAAAAAGATCCGGAATAATCATCGGCGCACAGCTATCCGTAACCGCATTAGTAATAGCATCCATCAGTCGAAAAAGGTCGCTCTGGGGAATACCAACAACCTGCATCGTTCCGTCTTCAATACCAAATACAATCCGCCCGCCATCTCCATTAGCAAAGGCAACAACAGATTTAATATATTTCTGGCTGTCTTCCGGAACCATTTCCTTATATTCTATGTTTTTAGACTCCCCTTGAAGCAATGAATCTTTTTCCATCCCTATTGCCGCCTCCTCTCAGACTCATTGTAGCAGATTATAAAATTTCCGACAATAAAGCAAGGCCCCCGTACCGCTAGTGCAGGGGGGCTTGTCACATAGACACTCATATTATTTTTACCAAAGATAACTAGTACCCGGATTATCTTCACTGGTTCTTGAAGCTTCTTTCATAATTCGTTCCTTTATTGCTTCCGGCAAGGCGTCTTTAAAGACTTTTTGAAAACAATCCATACAAAGTGATGCACCGATGTATTCTGTTTTATTCGTTACATTGTCCCACCAAGTCCAATCAAGTTTGTTCTCTGGTGTGATGCAATCGTGTGCCTCTGCTTCTACGATAAATTTTTCGCCCTGGGCATATTTTTTCAAACTCTATATTCATAACAACTATCTCTTGCAGGGCATTGCTTATCACCAACAGGGGTTCCATCAGAACTTGATATTTGCCTCATTAGGGAGTGTAAAATAGTTTGTTTAAATCGGTTATTGAACAAATCTAATTTATCCCCTATAATTGGGTAATCAAACATTAAGGATTGAGAGCCTCTTGCCAAGGATTCGAATTTTCTGAGGCTTTTGCATAAGCCGATAAAACAGTGGCACGACAAATCATTCTATGAATTGATAGACAAAATACTTTTTAAAAACTAATGCTAAAAATTTCAAAAATCAGGCTATAGCACAGAATTCGCGCGGGACGCCCACACGGCGTCCCCTACAGCACAAGACCTTCGGCCGTGAATTATTTGATATTACCTATATGAGATTTTTAACAATTCACGTGGCGCAGCCCGTTCGTAGGGGCGTCCCTAATCGGAATAAGGTAAAATATATTTCGCAAATTCAATTTCATAAAAAATAGACATAGTCTATTGCCGCTAGTACAATTAAGTTACCACACAAAATTCGTAAGGAGGCAATAGACCATGTTTGGTAATATTATACAACTTAATGAGGATCTTATAAAGAATAATTTAAAGGATCTTGTACGCAACAGTGTAGAGGAAACACTGAACGCCCTGCTCGACCACGAGGCGGATGAACTCGTCCGCACTGGCAAGTATGAGCGAACGGGAGACCGTAAGGGCTACCGTTCCGGTCATTACGAGCGGAATTTTGGCACGACTTCCGGCGAAGTCAGATTACGCGTGCCGAAGCTCAAGGGCATCCAGTTTGAGACGGCCATCATCGAGCGCTATAAACGCCGTAAATGCTCTGTCGAGGAAGCCTTATTGAGATGTACCTGGCCGGCGTATCCGTGCGCCGTGTCGAAGATATCACCGAATTGCTTTGGGGCACAAAGGTCTCCTCTGGCATCATCAGCAATCTCAACCAGAAGGCATACAAGCACATCAAGAAATGGCGTCAGCGTCCTTTAACGGGGGAATATCCGTATTATGAACATGGAGGCATCTATTCAAGATGGAAATTGAGCAGCCAAATGACGAGGAAAATCCATATATCTGATTACGATATTTACTGGCGGATGAAATGAATTTGCGAAAGAATCTTGACACTATCGGCGTCCCCTACACCGGCCGTGAATTATTTTGATAGTCGCCCCTATTAGGGGAGGCTTACGCGGCACAGTCGCATCTGAATTCAAATTTATAAAAAAAGCTGCCGCACGATTGTGCAGCAGCTTTTGTAATTTCACGAATGAAATTATTTGAGTTCGACAGTAGCGCCAGCTTCTTCGAGTTTAGCTTTGAGAGCTTCAGCGTCAGCTTTAGCAACGCCTTCTTTAACAGCTTTCGGAGCGCCGTCAACGAGAGCTTTAGCGTCTTTCAAGCCGAGGCCGGTAACTTCACGGACAACTTTGATAACGCCGATTTTTTTGTCGCCAGCAGACTGGAGAATGACGTCAAATTCGGATTTTTCTTCAGCAGCAGCAGCGCCAGCAGCCGGAGCAGCAGCAACGCAACCGGAGCAGCAGCGGAAACGCCGAATTTGTCTTCCATAGCTTTTACGAGTTCGGAAAGTTCGAGAACAGTCATATTTTCAATGGCTTCCATGATTTCTTCTTTAGTCATTTTGAAATACCTCCATAGTATCAATTTTTGAGTTTAATTTTTTTAGTTATGTAAGCTAATTAAGCAGTTTCCTGTTCTGCTTTTTTAGCGCGTACAGCATCAAGCACATAAACCATGTTGCGGATATTGCCCTGGAGTACGTTGACAAGGCCAGAGATAGGAGCCTGCATGCTGCCAACCAATTTTGCGAGGAGTTCTTCGCGGCTCGGCAAGCTTGCCAGAGCGTCAACAGCTGCAACATCAATGACCTGACCATCAACTAAGCCTGCTTTTACAGTCAAAGCTTCGGTCTTTGTTTCTTTGATGAATTCTTTGAGGATCTTAGCCGGAGCTACAGCGTCTTCTGCGGAAAATGCGAGAGCTGTCGGGCCTTCGAGAATTGCATCTAATGCGTTATAGCCGAGTTCGTCAGCGGCGATACGGGTCAACGTGTTTTTGATGACTTTGTATTCAACACCGCCTTCGCGGAACTTACGGCGAAGTTTCGTGACATCAGCTACGGTGAGGCCGGAGAAACCAACGAAAACAGCGCCCTGAGCGGACTGCAGTTTTTCTTTCATTTCTTCAACGACAGCGGCTTTTGCCGGAGAAACCGGATGATTTGCATATGTGGACATGAGTTCGATACACCTCCTTGAACTGGGATTTATATCGTCTTAGCAATCAAAAACGGCCTCATGGAACCCACGAGGCCGAACTAGTCAAAGTCAGATATCTGCTAGTTTCATAGCCTCAGATGGCGGACATACGTCCATTATACATACCTTCAGTCTACAGCTAAGAGAGATATTAATTTTCTTCTTTCTTTGCAGCACCTTTGATGCTGTACTGGTTGATGTGGATGCCAGGGCCCATCGTGGAGCTAACCGTGATGGATTTGATGTACTGGCCTTTTGCACCCGACGGTTTAACTTTGATGAGCGTATCAACCAAAGCAGTCAGGTTGTCAACCAATTTATCTGCGTCGAAAGATTTTTTACCGATAGAAGAATGAATGTTGCCGGCTTTATCCGTGCGGTATTCAACTTTACCAGCTTTACTTTCGCTAACAGCTTTTGTAACGTCCATCGTGACAGTACCAACCTTCGGGTTAGGCATGAGGCCTTTAGGACCGAGGATTTTACCGAGACGACCAACTTTACCCATCATGTTCGGAGTAGCGATTGCTACGTCGAATTCGAGCCAGCCACCTTTGATCTTTTCTACGAGATCATCAGCACCGACATAGTCAGCGCCAGCAGCTAAAGCTTCTTTTTCTTTATCGCCCTGAGCAAATACGAGGACGGTCTTGGATTTACCAGTGCCGTGGGGCAGTACCAAGGCGCCGCGGACCTGCTGGTCGGCGTATTTCGGATCTACGTTAAGGTTTACGGCCAATTCAACAGTTTCGTCGAATTTAGCAGTATCCATCTTTTTCAAGATGTCGATTGCTTCTGCAACATCATACTGTTTCTGTTTATCGAACAGTTTTGCAGCTTCAGCATATTTCTTGCCTACTTTTGCCATGTTTCTTCCTCCTTATGTGGTTTAGCGGGTTACCCCTTCCACGGGCAGAGAACCATCGAATTAGTCGACGATTTCGATACCCATGCTGCGAGCTGTACCTTCAATCATCTTCATAGCAGCTTCAACGTCGTTAGCGTTGAGGTCCGGCATCTTAGTCGTTGCGATTTCGCGGACTTTGTCGCGGCCCAATTTAGCTACTTTTTTCTTGTTCGGTTCGCCCGAAGCTTTGTCCAAACCTGCTGCTTTCTTCAAGAGAACGGCAGCCGGCGGTGTTTTCGTAATGAAAGTGAAGGAACGGTCTTCATAGACTGTGATTTCGACAGGGATGATGAAGCCAGCCTGTTTAGCTGTACGTTCGTTAAATTCCTTGACGAAAGCCATGATGTTGACACCAGCCTGGCCTAATGCAGGGCCAATCGGAGGCGCCGGAGTTGCTTTACCAGCTTCACACTGGAGTTTTACCATTCTTGCTACTTTTTTTGCCATGGTGAGTTACACCTCCTTACATTACAAGATGTGGTCAAACGAATCTTGCGATTCTCCCACTCGCGGCAAGTCGCCGCATTTAGAAGTATTTATTCCAGACCCTTCTCGATTTGAGAATAGTCGACTTCTACTGGAGTTTCTCGGCCAAACATATTGACAAGGCCTTTGACAGTCCCTTTTTCTTCATTGATTTCCGTTACGACGGCCATGCAATTTTCAAAAGGACCTTCGGTAATGCGCACTTCTTCGCCAACTTCGACAGAGATATGCGTTTTCGGTTCGCTTTCAATTCCCTGGGTCTTCAGAATCTTTTCGACTTCTTTCGGTTCCAGCGGAATCGGTTTAGTAGCCGAGCCAACAAACCCGGTGACACCCGGCGTATTGCGGACGACATACCAGGAACGGTCATTGACTTCCATTTCGATGAGAACGTAGCCAGGGAATACTTTCCGTTTGACTGTCCGTTTCTTACCGTCCTTGACGTCAATTTCATCTTCCATTGGAATGAGGATACGGTTAATGACGTTTTCCAAACCCATGGATTTGACTTTCTGTTCCAGCGTCTGCATTACTTTATTTTCATAACCAGAATACGTATGGATGACATACCATTTCATATCTGCTTCCATTTAAGCGCAAGCCCCCTATCCGACAACAAGCTGGAGTAACTTGAACAGCTGTGAAAATACGCCGTCAGCTACGCCAATGATTACCATTACGACGATTGTAGCGACGATGACCATAACCGTGTAGTTGATCAATTCCTTCTTCGTCGGCCAGATGACTTTTTTCATTTCTACCTTTACGCCAGATAAAAATGATTTGCCCGCGTTCTTCTTCTTGTTCTTATTCTTTTGTGCTGCTTTTTTAGCTGAAAGTGCCATATAACCTCTCACATCCAAATAAGATTAGCACAATCTTATTCAATCAATTATTTCGTTTCTTTGTGTAATGTTTCTTTTTTGCAGAACGGGCAGTATTTTTTCAGTTCCAAACGATCCGGGTTATTTTTCTTGTTTTTGTTCGTCCGGTAGTTACGCTGTTTGCATTCTGTGCATGCCAAAGTGATAGCTGTACGCATTCCTTACACCTCTCTTAAAAATAGTCACAAGCCTAGTGTTACGTAAGACTGCCTTTATAATGTATCACAACAGTCCCCTCTAAGTCAAGGAATTTTTTCTGTAACTTAAAAAAGCCAGGCGTTGGTAAACGCCTAACTTCAGCTATTCTAACATGTGACGACTGTTCTGTCAAGAGAGTTTCCATAATTCCATAGCGGGCCGCCCGCCGGGACGGCCCCTACGCACAAGCCGCTGGCCGTGTATTTTTTTGTGACTTGTGGCCTGCGTCTATCGCGGCGCAGCCGCATCTGAATCGTACAACGCCGCCAGGGCGTCCTGGTATGGCCCCAAGATGCGTCCTACCTGTGCTTCTATGGCGTCCTGGCTGCCGTGGCGGTCACGGAGCATGGCCAGCCAGATATCTTCATCGACGAAGAGGTACTGCTCGTATGCGGCGGCGATGAGCTCTTTGGCAGACCCCATGGCGGCCAGGCCCTGTCCGTCCCGCTTCAAGGCTTCGCGAAAGGCCATCAGGCCCAGATCGAAGGCCTCCTGAAAGAGGTGGACGATGCCGTGACAAATGAAGGGATTCGTCAAATCCGCCTCTTCTGCCTGCTGCAAAAGCTGTATATGTTCCTGAAAATCACGCTGCCAATCCATAAATACCTCCCAAACATCAAACATCAAACATCAAACATCAAACCTATTATAATGGATTTCCGGCAAAAAAAGAAGCGGCCCTGCTGTCAGGAGGAGACAGGGCCGCTTCCGCGATAAATGGCTTGGGAATTTAGCCAGAGATTTTCTGTTGTGCCAGATAGGTTTCTTCCAGGACCTCCTTACCGGCAATGCCCGGTTGGGTCATTTCCTGCGGCGACAAGATGATGTCTATCTGTTCTTTTGTCAGATAGCCGTGTTCGAGGATGATTTCCCGGATGGGACGGCCTGTGGCATAGGCTTCCTTGGCCAGCATAGACGACCGTTCATAGCCGATGTGCGGCAAGAGGGCCGTGACGATGCCGACGCTGTGGTCGACCCAGGACTGGCAGGCTTCTTTATTGGCCTTGACGCCTTTGAGCAGGTATTTGACAAAGGCATGGACAGCATTGGTCAAATACTGCATGGAGTGGAAGAGATTGAAAGCCATGACCGGTTCCATGACATTCAGCTCGAACTGGCCGTTTTCGACGCCCAGGCTGATAGCCATGTCGTTGCCGATGATCTGGTAACACGTCTGGTCGAGGACTTCTGCCATGACCGGATTGACTTTGCCCGGCATGATGGAAGAACCAGGCTGACGAGCCGGCAGTTTCAATTCGTTGAGGCCGCAGCGTGGACCGGAAGCCATGAGGCGGAAATCGTTGGCCATCTTGATGAGCATGAGGCTGTAGCTTTCATGTTGCCCGATACTTCAGCAAAGATGTCCGTATTATTGGTCATGTCGATGAGGTTGCGGGCTGTGACATAGATATCACCGGTCAGCATGGAAAGTTTCGCAGCAACGGCTTTGATATAGGCCGGTTCGGCATTGAGGCCCGTGCCGACAGCCGTGCCGCCCATGTTGATGACATGGACGCCTTCGAGGGACCGGGAAATACGTTTGCGGCCGCGGGCGACAGCCGAAGCATAAGCGCCCATTTCCTGGCCAAGCGTGATGGGAACGGCATCCTGCAAGTGGGTACGGCCCATCTTGATGACGTCTTTAAATCCGTCGGCTTTGACGTCCAGTTCTGTTTCCAGTTCTTTCAGCGCAGCCGTCAATTTCTTGCCTTTCATGCTCAGGCAGACTTTGATGCTCGTCGGGAAGACGTCGTTCGTCGACTGGGCCATGTTGGCGTGGTTGTTCGGCGAGATAAGGTCGTAACGGCCTTTTTCTTTGCCCATGATTTCCAAAGCCCGGTTGCACAATACTTCGTTCATGTTCATATTTACCGAAGTACCGGCACCCCCTTGGATCGGATCAACAGGGAACTGGTCCAGCCACTGACCGTCGATGATTTCACTGGCTGCCTGTACCAGGGCATTGCCGATTTTCTTGTCGAGCCGTCCCGTTTCCATGTTGGCGAGAGCAGCTGCTTTTTTGACAATGGCCATGGCCTGGATGAAGTCCGGATCCAGATGTTCCCCTGTAATATGGAAGTTTTCCATAGCTCGCATGGTCTGTACGCCATAATAAACATTATCCGGTACATTCATTTCACCTAAAAAGTCATGTTCTGTTCTCATAATATCCTCCCCACTAACCCATTGATGCATTAAATATTTTGTATACAGTATCCAAGTAATAATTACAACGTTTCTGTTGCAATTAAATTCATACCCCTCCGGCGTCCCCACGCCGGTACATACAGAAAAGGCGCTGTTGAAATTGCTTCAACAGCGCCTTTGCCGTACGTACTATGAATTTACCTATATCATAGTGCATGTACCTGTACTTGTCAATATTTATTCCGTAACTTTATGTTTTATTTAGATTGATTACGGCTTATGCTTCTTCGATAGCGCCAGCCGGGCAGGAGTTCATGGCTTCCTGAGCAGCGTCATTGTTAGCTTCCGTCGATTCAGCGTAGGCTTCTGCCATACCCGTATCATCGTTCATGCGGAATACTTCTGGACACGTATTAACACACAGACCACAAGCAATGCACGTATCGTTTACTTTATATTTCATAATGAGTCACTCCTTTGACCGGACCTTCTATCCGGAAAACTTAGTCCAGTAAGTCATTCCTTACTGTGCCTATAGTATACCCCGGTTTCGGCCAAATGGCTGTTGTATTTACAACACTTTAGCGATAAGATGCCTGATAAATAGCAACACAGTCGTCTTCACTCATAGGCATGCGGTCGGCCATGAATAATCCCGCCATAGCCGTCTTGGCATTATGGGCCATTTTATGGAATTCGTCGGGACTGATGCCGTAATCGGACATCTTGAGATTGGCGACGCCGCATTTTTCCTGTAATTCCTTCAGGGCATCGAGGAAGTCTTCCGGTTTCGCCGCATCAGGACGGCCCATATGGCGGGCCAGGATAATGAAGCGGTCGTCACAGACGTGGATGTCGATCATGTGTGAAAAATAAGCCAAGCTGATCATGATGAGCCGGCACCGTGGGGCAGGGCCTGGTGATAGGCACTGAGGCGTGTTCCAGTGAGTGCTCACTCATATTGGAGCTGAGGCACATTTCCAGACCGCCGAGATAGTTACCGAAAGCGACGCGCTCCCGGGCCTTCATGTCGATGCCGTTCTGGACAGCCGTCGGCAAATAGGCGCTGATCTGGGAGATGGCTTCCAAGGCGACCATTTCACTCATCAGATTGGCTTTATTGGCCAGATAGCCCTCGATGTTGTGGAACAGGGCGTCGAACCCCTGATAAGCCGTGAATTTCGGCGGTACCGTCGCCATCAGTTCCGGGTCGATGATAGCCAGGACCGGAAACAGAGACGGTCCTTTGACCGGCGTCTTTTCATTCGTATCTTCATTGGTGATGACGCCGCCGGCATCGGTTTCCGAGCCCGTCCCGGCCGTCGTCGTAATGGCTACGATAGGCAGTGGCTTAACGGCAATGGGTTTACCCTTGCCCGTCCCTTGCGTGATGTAGTCCCACAAATCACCCTCGTTCGTAGCCATGACAGCAATCCCCTTGGCTGCATCGATACAGCTGCCGCCGCCTAAGGCTACGATGAAGTCACACTGATGTTCCCGAGCCATGGCACCACCGCGCATGACCGTCGACTTCAAAGGATTGGCTTCGACCTGGTCGAAGAGGACCGTTTCGACGCCGGCCGCATGCAGTTCTTTTTCCGTCCGGTCCAGGTAACCGTTGACTTTGGTCGACTTCCCATTGGAAATGACCAGCAAAGCTTTCTTGCCGGGAAGATCCTGTTCATGTAAATGGTTGAGCTGACCGGCACCAAATAACGCTTTCGTAGGGACAAACATCTGAAAAGACACGATAACACCACTCCTTGTCTGATACGAAAACAAGGCTGTGCAGAGAGAAAGAAATCCCTCTTGCGACAGCCCTGTCGGAAATATAAAATTTAATTTATGTGCTGATTATACTACAATATTTCATTATTATCAATCGTTTATTTTATTTTTAATTATTTTTTTCGGATGAAGCGAAATATCTGTTGCGGCATAGCCGCATTGACGACCGCTTTCAAAAGGTCTTCGTCTTTGACGGAATCGTCGACGATGACTTCGGCTTCACCTCTCATCAGATTGACTTTCGCTTTCTTGACCCCTGGCACAGCTTCCAAGGCCTGCGTCGCATGGTTGACACAGTTCTGACAAACCATACCGGAAATAGAAACGTATTTTTTTGTCCCCGAAACATCATCATGATGGAAAAGATTGCTGAAAAACCCCATAAGTCATATCTCCCCTCTCTATTTCATTAAAATAAAAATAGTAATTCTCATCATCATTATTATAAGGTCTCTTAAAATGGATTTCAAGTGGGATACTGTATACATGATTCCATATTTATGAATTATATTGACTATGATGTATGCATCATAGTACACTATAGTTGACGAAAAGTTTATTAAATTAAACTCTTTTGTTAATTTTATTAAAATTAAGGAAGTGATTATATGTCGTTTTTCCACACCAAATCCGTTGCCCAGCTCCATGCCGATTCTGAAAATTCAAACCTCAGCAAAGATTTAGGCGTCATGGACCTGACATTTCTTGGCGTTGGCGGCATCATCGGTGCCGGCATTTTCGTCTTGACAGGTATTGCAGCTGCCAAATACGCCGGTCCGGCTATTTCTATTTCTTTTGCCCTGGCAGGTCTCCTCTGTATCCTCGTCGGTCTCGCTTACAGTGAATTCGCCTCCATGATTCCTTCATCAGGCAGTGTCTATTCCTATACTTTTGCCTCCCTTGGCGAAGGCATGGCCTTTCTCACCGGCTGGTCCCTGCTCCTCGGCTACACGGTCACAGGCAGTGCCGTTGCCGTCGGCTTTTCCGGCTACCTGGCGGGCATCCTCAAATCGTACGGCTATATCATCCCGGAAGTTCTCTTAAAGACCCCGGCTGAAGGAGGCATCATCAATCTTCCGGCAGTCATCATCATCCTCCTGCTGGCCTTGGTCCTGATCCGCGGGACAGAACAGAGTGCTAAACTGAATACGGCCCTGGTCTTCATCACCCTGGCCGCCATCATCTCCTTCATCTGCATCGCCACACCTCATGTGGAAATGGCCAACTTCGAACCCTTCGCACCCTTCGGCGTCCAGGGTATCCTGAGCGGTACGGCCATTGTCTTCTTCTCGTACATGGGCTTCGACGCCGTCGCCACATCGGCTGAAGAATGTAAGAAACCGGAACGCGACCTGCCGATTGGCATCATTCTTTCTGTCTTCATCTGTATGTGCCTCTACGTCGCCATGGCCCTCTCCCTGACCGGTGCCATCAACTATACGGACCTGAATACGCCGGAACCGGTCGCCCATGCCCTGCGTATCCTCCACTGGCCGGGCGTGGCCAATCTCGTCGCCGTCGGCGCCATTGCCGGCATCATCACGACGCTCATCGTCTATCTCTTCGGTCAGGCGCGCATCTTCTTCGCCGTCTCCCGCGACGGTCTCCTGCCGGCAAGCATCGGCAAGATCCATCCGAAATACCATACGCCATACCTGGTCACGATCATCGGCTCCGTAACGATTGCCTCATCGCCGGCTTCGTACCGCTGATGCACATCGTCGAACTGTCGAATACAGGTGTCCTCGCCGTCTTCCTCCTGAACTTCATCAGTCTCTGGCACATGCGCCGCAAACACCCGGAAGCACCGCGCAAATTCCACTGCCCCTGTCTCCCTGTCGTCGCCGTCGTCGGCGTCATCGTCTGCGGCTACCTGATTTACGCCCTCTCCACCTGACCCATCTCCTCTTCTTAGGCTGGATGGTCCTGGGCCTCATCATCTACTTCGCCTACAGCAGCAAGCACAGCATGAGCAGTAAAGAGCAGTAAAGAGCAGTAAAGTGAATTAAAGGGATTGTCGCACGAAGGTTTTTGCCATCATGCACAATCCCTTTTTCACGTCGTTTGCCATGGGTCGTGATTCGTTTGCCGTGAAGGTTTAAAATTTATGGGAAACTTCGTCAAACGAACCACGCCAAACGAACCACAAAAGGGGCTGGTCGCTTAATGCGACAGCCCCTTTTTTCTTATCTCTTAATCCCGAAGGCCTGGAAACCGGGATAGATCCCCTGGCCATTCAATTCATCTTCAATCTGCAAGAGGCGGTTGTACTTCGCCACGCGTTCGCTGCGGTTCGGCGCCCCACTCTTGATCTGAGCCGTATTCAGGGCAACGGCCAGGTCGGCAATGGATGTATCTTCTGTTTCGCCGGAACGGTGGGAAACGATGGCCCGATAACCGGCGCGATGGGCCATTTTGATAGCTTCCAACGTTTCCGATACGGAGCCAATCTGATTGAGTTTGATAAGGATGGCATTGCCGCAGCCCTGGGCAATCCCCTTGGCCAGGCGTTTCGTATTGGTTACGAATAAGTCGTCACCGACGAGCTGTACGCGCTGTCCCAAAACCTTAGTCAAAGCTGTCCATCCATCCCAGTCTTCTTCATCCAAGCCATCTTCGATGGAGTAAATGGGATAAGCTTGGGACAGTTTCTGCCAGTGGGCGATGAGTTCGTCCGTCGTGAAAGACTGGCCGCTCTTGGGCAGGACGTAGACGCCCTGTTTCGGTCCCTTCCATTCGCTGGCAGCGGCATCGAGGGCCAGGACAAAATCTTTCCCCGGTTCATAACCGGCTTTTTCGATAGCCTGGAGGATGTACTGGATAGCTTCTTCATCGCTGGCCAAATTGGGAGCAAAACCGCCTTCATCACCGACGGAAGTAGCTAATCCTTTGGCCTTCAAGAGACCTGCCAGCGCATGATAGACTTCGGAACACCAGCGCAGACCTTCCCGGAAAGAAGGAGCGCCTGCCGGCATGATCATGAACTCCTGGACGTCGACGGTATTGGCCGCATGGGCACCGCCATTCAAGATATTCATCATGGGGACAGGCAGGTAGTTGCCATTGACGCCGCCGAGAAAACGGTAAAGGGGAATCCCTAAGGACGCAGCGGCTGCACGGGCGCAAGCCAGCGATACGGCTAAAATAGCATTGGCACCGAGACGGGATTTATCCGGCGTCCCATCGGCATGAATCATCAAGTTGTCGACGCCATACGTATCGAAAGGATTCTGCCCTCTCAGGACGTCCTGTAAAATGGTATTGACGTGATTAACGGCCTGGGTGACACCTTTTCCACCAAAACGCTGGGCATCGCCATCGCGCAATTCCAAGGCTTCAAACTGCCCCGTCGAAGCACCGCTGGGAGCCGCACTGCGGCCCAAAGTCCCATCGGATAACAACACATCGGCCTGCACCGTAGGATTGCCGCGCGAATCAAGAATTTCCCGGCCGATGACTTTTTCAATGCGAATATCTTTCATAATAAAACCTCCTCTATCCATGAATAAGGTATGACGAATACCATTTGTTCAGTATCTTTACAACTATATTATACAATATAAGTATTCTTTCGCATAATACTTTATGAGAATCACTGTTATTATAATTGGACATATTCAGTCCATCATTTATAAAAGGGCTTGTCGCACGACGACAAGCCCTTTAAAGTTGTTAGTGGCTAGCAGTTAGTTGTTAGCGGATGGCTTTAAATTTGAAGGTTTTCTCTGCAAACTACCAACTCTGTGCTACAAACTATAAAGTAAATGGGGCATCTCATGATGGTAGAAACCTTCATGCGACAACCCCTTTTTGAAGTTGAAAGTTTGATGTGGATGGGACAAAATTTAAAAGCCATTGCCTCAAACATCATAATATTGCAAACTATACATCAAAAGACAGGCATTCATTTCCATCGCCTGTATGCGATACGTAGGGGACGTCCTGATCAAGGCGTCCCTCTGTGAATCGTGGGTAGGACCCTTCTGGTATATGGGGCTTTTTTTCAAGCATCACCCGTCATGTATATCGTGTACATCACATTTCAGGCGGGCCGCCCTAGCCGGGTCGGCCCCTACGCAGGCCCCGGTCGGGGCGTTTTTTACGAGCTGAGGGTTGCTCGAAGCGATGTTGTCAGTTTGAGTCTGTCGCGGCGGAACGCCGCATCTGAGTCCGCGAAAAAAGCCGTGGCTCGTGGTTCGTGGTTCGTGGCTCGTAAAAGCTCACCATCATTCCGGACGGCGCCCCACGTGGGCGCCCTTACAAAACATGGAATATCATGTCCAATTGTAGGGGCTTGCACGTGGCAAGCCCGCTATGGTTATGTGAACATAATGCATGCTGATATATGTGTATATTTTCATGCATTACGTGTACACCATCGTTTCAGGCAGGCCGCTTACCAGGTCGGCCCCTACGCACCAGGCCGATGGCCGTATTTTTTTGTGGGCTGCATTCATTTCCATCGCCTGTATTGCGATATCGTAGGGGACGCCCAAAGGGCGTCCCGCTGTGAATCGTGGGTATAGCCGGAATTTATGACGAATGACACTCGGTCGTAATACAATCATGAGTCTGTCGCGGCGGTACGCCGCATCTGAGTCCGCGAAAAAAGCCGTGGTTCGTGGTTCGTAAAAGCACACCATCATTCCGAATGAGCTGTGGTCAAATATCACAGCGGGCCGCCCTTTGGGACGGCCCCTACGAACCACAAACTCATTCCCCACGAGCCACGAACCACGAACAACTAACAACAAAAAAGCACTAGCCGTCGTCCCACCTATCCAGCCGAATCCAGGGTATCTCTGTCTGGCTGTATACTTTCACACCATCAGGTCACGAGATTCGGCATAAGCGACTCACACGGTTTTGCGCGTCGCAAGGCTCCTTTACTTACCATGCATTACGTGTACATCACATTTCAGGCGGGCCGCCCTTTGGGACGGCCCCTACGAGCTACGAACCACTAACAACTAACAACAAAAAAAGCACTAGCGTAAGCTAGTGCTT
>ENA-OQBT01000849-OQBT01000849.1-human-gut-metagenome-genome-assembly--contig:-NODE-849-length-15717-cov-2.590699_pt1 | contig 15717 bp, 21 predicted proteins | sample MGYA00242749_ERZ504557 | MGnify/ENA primary metagenome ERZ504557 (study PRJEB26092, sample SAMD00036243) | human gut metagenome | host: Homo sapiens | study: EMG produced TPA metagenomics assembly of... | reverse complement strand
GGCTTGGACACCTCTATTATACAGGAAAGGTGATTTTTTAGTATAACTAACACCGCGCACCCGCATAGCGGGTGGGTTATATTTCGCAGGCTTCGCCGGCTCAACAGGGTAAACCGGCAACTTAAAAAGGGCTTGTCGTCATGCGACAAGCCCTTTTTTATTATTCAGCCGTATACGGCAAGAGTGCGATAGCACGTGCGCGTTTGATGGCAACAGTCAGTTTACGCTGATGTTTAGCGCAAACGCCGGAAATGCGGCGCGGCAAGATTTTACCGCGTTCTGTTGTAAAACGGCGAAGTTTTGCAACGTCTTTGTAATCGATCTGTTCAGCATGATCTACGCAGAAGCTGCATACTTTTCTTCTCGGTTTTCTCGAGCGATCTCTTCTCATGTATAGTTTCCTCCTTCAAGAATTAGAAGGGGTGTGTCTGACCTTTTAGAATGGGATTTCTTCGTCTGTGCTGGAACCCATGCTGTCAAAGCCGGTTCCCGGTGCAGCCGGTTTCGGCTGCGGCGCACTAGCACGCGGTGCCGGAGCAGCCTGCTGGTGTTCTAATCCCATTGTCTGGGCAACGAAGTCGCATACAACTTCCGTGCGGTAGCGTTTCTGGCCATCCTGCGTTTCATAAGAACGAACGGAGATACGGCCCTGGACGAATACACGGCTGCCTTTGGACAAGTTATTGCCACAGTTTTCCGCCAAATTACCCCAAGCAACACAAGGAATAAAATCAGTTAACTCCCGCGGTTCTGAACTGCCGGCCGGAATATACGACCGCGTGCAGGCGACGGTAAACATAGCGACTGCCCGTCCGGTCTTCGTAAAACGGATTTCCGGGTCACGAGCCAAATTCCCTAATAATTGGACTGAATTCATACCTTTGCGCCTCCGGTTATTCGTCGATCTTGACGATCAAGTGTTTCAGAATAGTATCGTGGATCTTGATGACACGGTCGATTTCTTTGATGACGTCAGGTTCGCCTTCAAAGTTGATCAAAACGTAGTAGCCATCAGCCTGTTTTTTAACAGGGTATGCGAGATGACGTTTACCCCAGCGATCTACTTCTTCGATAGTGCAGCCGTTCTTGGTGAGAAGGTTGGATACCAATTCAACGATCGGATCTACTTCAGCTTCTTCGAGCGGTTTTGCAATAAACATGACTTCGTACTTGTTCACGAAATCACCTCCTCTTTTGGACATATGACCCTTCCCGCAGAAGGGTTAGGAGCTTGACACAGTTCAAGCTTATTAAGTATATCATAAGTGGCGGAGAAAAGCAAGAAAAAAGTGATGCTGCTTCCGCAGCATCACTTTTGTGGTTCGTTTGGCGTTTGGCGTTTGCCGAAAAATTCACGCATTCAACGGCAAACGATGAACGACCCACGGCAAACGGCTTTTACTTAAAATATTCGACGCCCGATTTGAAGATCGGCTGGAGTTTGTTGCCAGCAATGTTCTGGAAGACGTCTTCAGCGCTGAAGCGTTCTGTGTGTGCCATCTTGCCGAGGACGCGGCCATCGGGACTGGTAATGCCTTCGACAGCCAGGACGGACTGGTTCGGGTTGTATTCGCTATCATAGGTAGCTTTGCCAGAGAGGTCGACGTACTGTGTCGCAATCTGGCCTTTGGCAGCCAATTCACGGATCTGTTCCGGCGTAGCCACGAAACGACCTTCGCCGTGGGAGATAGCCACGGTGTGGACGTCACCGGCCTTGCAGCCGCTGAACCACGGGCTCATGACGGAGACGACTTTCGTTTCGACCATGCGCGACAGATGGCGGCCAATGGTGTTGTACGTCAAAGTCGGGCTGTCAGCCTTCAAAGGCTGTACATGGCCATACGGCAGGAGGCCCAGTTTAATCAGAGCCTGGAAGCCGTTGCAGATGCCGAGAGCCAGGCCATCGCGCTGATAGAGCAGCGTTTCCAGAGCTTCCGACAGGACGGGGTTGCGGAACAAGGTGGCAATGAACTTGCCCGAGCCTTCCGGTTCGTCACCGGCACTGAAGCCGCCGGGGAACATGATGATCTGTGCCTTGGCAATGCGTTTGGCCATTTCATCGATGGATTCTGCCAGATCCTGCGGCGTGTTGTTGCGCAGTACCATGACATCCGTCGTAGCGCCGGCCCGTTCAAAGGCAGCAGCCGAATCGTATTCGCAGTTCGTACCCGGGCAGACGGGATGAAGACCCGCGGAGTACCGAAAGCTTCGCTGCGGCGCGGACCATACGTCGTGAATAAGGGCAGTTCGGCATCGCCTGTGCCGCTTTCGCTCTTGATGGGGAAGACGTGGCTGAGCGGTTTTTCCCAAGCGTTCTGGAGGTCTTTCAGGGAAATCGTCACGCCGTCGACAGTCACATCGGCAGCAGCCGTCGTCTTGCCGACGAGGGAGACGTGATCCCGTCCAGCCCATGCAGCAGCCGTAGCGGCGTCGGTTTCGACGAGGATCGAACCATAGCGGAGATTGAACAGTTCCTGTGCAGCAAAGGCCTTGTCGACAGCGAAGCCGATGCCATTGCCGAAGGCATCTGAGCCACAGCCGCTGCGATACCGCCCTGACCGACAGCATGCATCGCTTTGACTTTGCCATCGAGGACAGCCTGATGGAGGAAATCGCAATGGGCTTTGAAGGTATCGAAGTCCGGCATTTCTTCGCCGTCACGAGGCAGGTCGAAGAGGAGGACTGCGTCATCGGCAGCTTTAAATTCCGGCGAGATGATATTTTCCGTATGTTCCGGTGCAATGGCGAAAGAAACGAGCGTCGGCGGAACGGTGAGGTTTTCAAAGGTACCGCTCATGCTGTCTTTCCCGCCGATAGCAGCGACTTCCATGACCTGCTGGGCCGTGAAAGCACCGAGGAGGGCGCTGACCGGCTGGCCCCAGGCTTTTTCATTCGTGCCCAGGCTCTGGAAAAATTCCTGCATGGTCAGGTAGACTTTCTTGCGGTCGCCGCCGAGGGCAACGAGTTTGGCAATGGACTGGATGACGGCATAGAGGGCACCGTGGAAGGGGCTCCAAATAGCCAGGTCCGGATCATAGCCGTGCGTAAAGATGCTGGCTGTCGTCGTGTTGCCGTGTTCCACGGGAATCTTGGCAACCATGCCTTCGACAGGTGTCTTCTGGTACTTGCCGCCAAAGGGCATGAGGACCGTGCGGGCACCGATGGTGCTGTCGAAGCGTTCAGCCAGGCCCTGTTCCGAGGCGATATTCAAGGTCCCCATCGTATCGAGCCAGGTCTTGGCGACATCTTTGACTTCCGGCGCTTTGAAGAAATCTTTATCTTCCGGAGCGAGACGACGGCTTTGCGATGCTGGGTGACGCCGTTGGTATCGAGGAAAGCGCGGGTAATATTGACGACGTTCTGGTCGCGCCAATGCATGACCAGGCGTTTCGTATCGGTAGCGACGGCGACGATCGTCGCTTCCAGGTTTTCTTCAGCTGCGTATTTCATGAATTCATCGACGTGTTCCGGAGCGACAACGACGGCCATACGTTCCTGCGATTCGGAAATAGCCAGTTCCGTACCGTCCAGGCCTTCGTACTTCTTCGGGACTTTGTCGAGATTGATGTCCAGGCCGTCCGTCAATTCACCGATAGCGACGGAGACACCGCCGGCACCGAAGTCGTTGCAGCGTTTGATGAGGACCGTAACTTCATGGCGGCGGAAGAGGCGCTGGATCTTGCGTTCCGTCAGGGCATTGCCCTTCTGGACTTCGGCGCCGCATGTTTCCAGGGATTCGACGGTGTGTTTCTTGGACGAACCCGTAGCACCGCCGCAGCCGTCGCGGCCGGTCTTGCCGCCGAGGAGGATGATGATATCGCCAGGAAGCGGTTCTTCACGGACGACATTATTGCGCGGTGCAGCGCCGAGGACAGCGCCGATTTCCATACGTTTGGCAATGAAGCCGGGGTTGTAATATTCCTTGACTTCGCCCGTAGCCAGGCCGATCTGGTTGCCATAGGAGCTGTAGCCCTTGGCAGCGCCTGTCGTCAGTTTGCGCTGAGGCAGTTTGCCGACGAGCGTATCTTTGACCGACTGGCGCGGGTCGCCGGCACCGGTGACGCGCATAGCCTGATAGACATAGGAACGGCCGCTCAAGGGATCGCGGATACAGCCGCCCAGGCAGGTAGCCGCACCGCCGAACGGTTCGATTTCCGTCGGGTGGTTATGGGTTTCATTTTTGAAGAGGAGGAGCCATTCTTCTTCGACGCCATCGACATCGACAGGGATGATGATGGTGCAGGCGTTGATTTCTTCCGATTCGTCGAGATTGTCGAGCTTGCCGGCCGCTTTCAGTTCTTTGACGGCAATGGTCGCCATATCCATGAGGGTCTGCGGTTTCTTGCGGTTCAAGTTTTCCCGGGTCGTCTTATACGATTCATAAGCGCGCTGGATAGCGCCGTGAAGGTGCCATCTTCAAAGGAAACATCAGTGAGTTCGGTCATGAACGTCGTGTGACGGCAGTGGTCCGACCAGTACGTATCGATGACGCGGATTTCTGTAACCGTCGGATTGCGTTTTTCTTCATCCCGGAAGTAGGCCTGGACGAATTTCAAATCGTCGAAGCTCATAGCCAGGCCCATGTGCGCCGACAATTCTTTCAGAGCAGCGTCGTCCATGGCGTCAAAACCGTCGATGACGGGAACGTCAGCCGGTTTTTCCCAAGGCATTTCCAGCGTCGAAACGGGATCCAGCGAAGCTTCGCGGGCTTCGACGGGGTTGATGCAATAATGTTTGATTGCAGCGACGTCATCAGCGGATAAGTTGCCCGACAGGACGAGGACCTGTGCCGTGCGGACGAGGCTGTCGTTCTTCATGGTCAGCATCTGCAGGCACTGCATAGCCGAATCGGCGCGCTGATCATACTGGCCAGGCAGATATTCAACGGCCAGGACCGTATCGTCCTTGCCAGCCGGTAATTCATCGTATACGGCATCGACAGGCGGTTCAGAGAAAATCATATTTTTAGCCGCTTCAAAAGCCGCATCATCGAGACCGGATACGTCATAGCGGTGGAAAATGTGAATATCGGTCAACCCTTTAATCAACAGGTTTTCCTGTAAATCAGTGAGCAATCGTTTTGCTTCATCAGCAAAAACACCTTTCTTGGCAACATACAAACGTCGGATAGACTGCATGTCATGACCTCCCTCAAAGATAGATAACTTATCATTAGACAACCTTAGTATACCTGTTTTAAAACCATAAGTAAACTTAGAATTTTATTGACTTGCCTATAAAATCGTATTAGACTAGTACTATTATAGTAGACAAAGTTTACCATTTTCATCACAGGGAGGACATGGAAGTAATGGAAGAATTGAAACAGCGAATTTTACAGGATGGCCTGGTCATCGACAACCGAATTTTAAAGATTGATAACTTTTTGAACCAGCAAATCGATACGGCCCTCATCAATCACGTCGGTCAGGAGTTCGCCCGCCGTTTCAAAGACGTACACATCGACCGCATCGTCACTATCGAATCTTCGGGCATCGCTGTGGCTTATGCCGCTTCCCTGGCCTTGAATAACCTGCCCATCGTCTTTGCCCGCAAGAAAAAATCCCTGCTCACCAAAGGGGAACAGTATACGGCTAAGATTTATTCGTACACCAAAGAAGAAGAATACACGGCTACGATCAGCAAGGCCTATCTCCACGCCGGCGAATCGGTCCTCATCATCGATGATTCCTGGCCAGCGGCGCAGCGGCTGTCGGCCTGACGGACATCGTCGCTCAAGCCGGTTGTACCGTCGCCGGCATCGGCATCGTCGTCGAAAAGACCTTCCAAAGCGGCCGCAAGACCTTGGAAGACGCCGGCTTCCGCGTCGAATCCCTGGCCCGTATCGCCCGTTTCGAAAATAATAAACCCGTCTTCGTCGAGTAAGGAGGACATGATGCGCGCTCAATTTTTTGACGGCTTTGATTTCGCCACATATAAATTCAGCATCGTCGCCATCGAAGACGTAGACGAATTTTTTAATATCGAAGAATTTGGCCTTCACCCCATCATGTACAATGAAGCCTGCCTGCGCGGTTATACAGCGATTTTCGGTTTCAACGATGAAAAGATGCTGACTCTCCATAAATTACTGACCAACAACAACGGCATGGAACCACCGGCCATCGACGGCATCCATCCCGTCCCCTTCCATTCGCCGGCAGGGGATCTGAAATATGAGCTCAATCACGTCATGGACTATAGCGGCTCCATCCTCATCGCCAACAGTTTCATCGATAAATATTTCGTCCCCTTCGGCTTCCAGCTCCCTCATGCCTTTCGGAAAGTCTATGAACTGACCTTCGATAAGGGCTTGTTCGTCAAGGTCCAGGACCATTCCCAAGAAGCACAAGAACTGCGCATCGAATACGAAGAACCGTTGACTTCCAAGAAGAAAATGCAGATTAAATGGGGAAATCTGACACATAAATCGGAAGAATACGGGTTCGACGACGAAACGATTGCGCAGTACATGGACCTCAGTTACGATACGAAATATTTATTTGAGCACCTTTGAAACATAAAATTCACGGACAGCCGGCCATTGGTTCTGCAAGATGAGACCATGGCCGGTTGCGACTGTCTGGATCGGCATGGCGGCGATATCGGCGATGATGGCCTTATCTTCAGTCGAAGCCAGTGCAAAAACCTTTTCAAAATACGGTTCTGCTCCTTTGAGAATGGCTTCTTTCGTATAGCCTTCGTCGACAGGCGTTTCTTCTGCCAAATACTGGCCGAAGAGGTCGTTCGAGAAGAGGATGCCTTCCGAAGCCAGCCAGGTGACCATATTGTCCGGCCAGTGGAGGCCCGGCGTGTGGATGAACTGGAACGTATAGTCGCCTAAGGTCAGGCTTTCACCGTGCTGGACGACGCGGAAATCAGCTGACGGATATTTTTCCTGGAGGCGTTCTTTCGTAGCCGGCGTGCAGTATACGGGCAGGTTGGGGTGACGGTCCAAGACGGCCTGCAGGCGCCGCTGTGATCTTCTTCAGAGTGGTTGAGGATCAGGGCATCGATCTGGCTGACAGGCAGGACGCTTTCGATATCCTGGATATAGGCTTCGGCGGCTCTGTCGGGAACCGTATCGATGAGGATATTCTGTTTGCCCCGAAGCAGGTAAGATAAGAAAGAAATAGAAATCTTCGGCTTGTTGATGGTCTTGCCAAAGACAAAGATGTGTGGATTCAACGAGTATTTCATAATGAAGACCTCCCGATATGCTCATGTTTTTTCTGGGGAATGTAATAACACTTGTAGATTTCACAGGCATCCATACAGCGGTTACAGCGCAGGCACTTGCTCATATCGACGCGGGGCCGCCGGACACCGTCGGCACAAAGCTCCATGGATAAAGCATGATAAGGACAGATGCTGACACAGCAGCCGCAGCCTTCACATTCTTTCCGATTAAAATAATCAGGTGTAATCAGTTGATCAATATGCGTTTTTCCATCGTACTCCCCCCTTTGTTCCCCTATACTATAGCAAAAATATCCGAATAAAACTGTTGCAAAAACAACAAAACGGCTTGTCGCATATGCGACAAGCGTTTTAAGTGGCTAGTGGTTAGGGGTTAGTGAGCCCCTACGAACTACGAGCCACGAATCACGAGCCACTAATTATTTAATTTCCCCAAGGTCTTGGCGACGATGCGGGTCAGGAGAGCTACCGTATCGAGTTCGACCGATTCGTCGGCACTGTGGATGTCGTGCGTCGTCGGCCCTACGGAGATGATATCCAGTTTCGGATTCATAGCGAAGAAGTACCCCGTTTCCAGGCCGCCGTGCATGGCTTCGATGCGGGCTTCTTTGCCGGCTTCTTCTTTGTAAACGTCGGCAACGAGGGGAACGAGTTTGCTATGCGGATTTTCTGTCCATGCCGGTTCCGGCGAAGCCAGTTCGATGTCACAGCCTGTCAACTCAGCGTAAACGGGCAGGGTTGTCATCAGTTCACGCAGGCGGGCATCGGCCGAAGCACGGGGGAAGTACTGAATAGCGACATGGTCGTCTTCCGTACGGATGGTGCCGATATTGGCCGACAAATCCGGCAGTTTCGGCAGCATCTGGTTCATGCGAAGACGCCGCAATGAAGGATGTTCAGCAGGCTGACCAGGTTCTTTGTATCGTCAGCCGAGAAGGTCTGAGCCGGTACGTCGGTGCTTTCGACGAGGAAATGGGCGTTCTTTTCGACTTCGCCGTACACTTCGGCGATTTCAGCCTGTTCTTCACCGACAACCTGTTTAATCGTTTCGCCGGCGTTTACATCGTCGACAACGATGACAGCCGATGCTTCCGACGGAATGGCATTGGCTGCGACGCCGCCGCTGATGGAGGCCAGGACATAGGATACGCCGGCCTGAGCGACGCGGCGGAGAGCCAGGCTCAGAGCTTTGATGGCGTTGCTCTTGCCGTCATTGATGGTTTCCCCGGAATGGCCGCCGGCAAAGTCTTTCGCCGTAATAGTAAACGCCTGTTTACCTTTGGCAGCCTGCCAATGGAGAGGACGGCTGAAATGCGTATGGACGCTGCCGGCCGAACCGACGCAGAGGACATCCATATATTCCGAGTCGCAGTTGATGATGTACTGTACATCCTGGACGTATTTCGGGTCCAAGTGAGTGGCCCCGGTCATGCCCGTTTCTTCATCGACGGTGAAGATGAGACGCAGCGGGCCATGCTGGATATCCTGCTGGATGAGGTACAGCGACAAAGCGACAGCAATGCCGTCATCGGCACCGAGGCTGGTCCCATCGGCATGGAGGATATTGCCTTCACGGACCAGTTTGATTTCACTGGTCAAGGGGTCGAAGTCGACGCCGGGTTTGGCGACGCAGACCATATCCATATGGCCCTGGAGGACCGTAAGCGGCCAGTTTTCGCAGCCCTTGCTGGCGGGGACATTGGCGATGACGTTATATACTTCGTCCTGTGTAACATCGGTTACGCCCAATTCATGGAGGCGGCTGACGATGTAGTCGCTAACGCCTTTTTCGTGGTGGGACGGACGCGGGTGCTTGGCCAGTCCTGCAAATTCATGGATGACTCCTTCAATGATTTCTTGATCGTTCATATGACAAACGCTCCCTTCAAAAAGTATCTGCGATTGATTACTTAATCGTTTATTTATTATACCACGGACGAGGCCTTCGGGGCTACTATCCTCATATGTATACTTTTACTTGCAAAAAAGTAATTATACAGCCCATTTTCCGCCTGTAGTGTACAATTTGGCATATGACGAATTAAAAAAAATTGAGTATAATAGAATTATCAATGAAGTAGTACGTTTTAGTACGCTTAAATTTTTATTTGGGAGGTTTTCTTATGAAACCACAATCAAACTTGACTGTGAACTACCCAAGTATGCCGGAATTGACGGCCCGCGGTATGATCCTCGGCGCCTGATCACCGTTATCTTTACGGCTTCCAACGTATACCTGGCTTAAAAGTCGGCTTGACGTTCTCGTCGTCCATCCCGGCTGCAGTCATCTCCATGGCAATCCTGCGCATGTTCAAACATTCCAACATCCTGGAAAACAATATGGTACAGACGCAGGCTTCTGCTGCCGGCACTTTATCTGCAATCATCTTCATCCTGCCGGGCCTGCTCATGCTCGGCTACTGGCAGGGCTTCCCCTTCTGGCAGACCTTGCTGCTCTGCGCCTGCGGCGGTTCTCTCGGCGTCTTGTTCACCATTCCCCTGCGCCGGGCTATGGTCGTCAACAGCGACCTGCCCTATCCGGAAGGCCGGGCGGCTGCTGAAATCCTGAAGTCGGCAGTGAAATCCGCGAGAAGAAGCAGCCGGTGAAGACACGAGCAAAAAAGAAACGGGCATGAAAGATATCGTCGGCGGCACGGCCCTGGCCGGCCTCTTCAGCCTTTGTGCCAACGGCTTCCACGTCGTTTCTTCCGAGTTCAGCTATTGGTTCAGCATCGGCTCGGCTGTCACAAGGATTCCGTTAGGTTTCTCGACGGCCCTCCTCGGTGCAGGCTATCTTATCGGCATCGCCAGCGGCATGGCTATCTTAGTCGGTACGCTCCTGGCCTGGTACATCTTCGTCCCCTATCTGACATCGACGCTTATCCCGGCTGATGGTCAGTCTGCAGCAGCTTTTGCCAATGCCATTTGGGCGCAGAAAGTCCGCTTCATCGGCGCCGGCTGCATCGGTATCGCCGCCGTCTGGACCTTGATCCGCCTGGCCAAACCGGTCGTCGACGGTATCAAGATGTCCATCAACGCCTGCGCGCTAATGACACAGAAGAAAAGAAGGCTCTCCATCATACGGACATCGACATGTCGCCGAAATCGGTCAGCCTGGTCTTCCTGGCCATCCTCATCGGCCTCTTCATCACGTTCTATGCCTTTGTCAGCAATGCCGGCCTTTCCCTGTCGGTAACGATTATGTTCATCGTCGTCGGCATCCTCGTCGCCATCCTCATGGGCTTCTTCGTCGCCGCTGCCTGTGGCTACATGGCAGCCTCATCGGCACGTCGGCCAGCCCGATTTCCGGTATCGGCATCCTGGGCATCATCATCTCGTCCCTGGTCGTCCTCGGTATCGGCTCTTCGGCCGGCGTCTTCGCCACACTGGAAGGAACGCAGTTCGCGACAGCCTTCGCCATCTTCATTACCAGCGTCATCGTCAGCATCGCTTCCATTTCCAACGATAACCTGCAGGACTTAAAAACAGGTTATATTGTTGGCGCTACACCGTGGAAACAGCAGGTCGCCCTCATCCTGGGCTCGATCATCGGCTCCTTTGCCATCGCTCCGGTCCTGAACCTGCTCTATCAGGCCTATGGCTTCACCGGCGCCTTCCCCGTGCCGGCATGGATCCGACCCAGGCCCTGGCAGCTCCGCAGGCAACCTTGATGACGACCATCGCCCAAGGTATCTTCAGTGCCAGCCTCGACTGGAACTATATCCTCTTCGGCGTCGGTGTCGGTATCGCCGCTATCATCATCGACCTTATTTTGACGAAAAACACGAAATCCCTGGCTCTGCCGCCACTGGCTGTCGGCATGGGCATTTACCTGCCGCCGACCTTGGAAATCCCTCTGGTCATCGGTTCGGTCATGGGTTACTTCATCCATAAGTCCTTGAAGGCCCGCGCTGCCCGCCGCAGCCCTGGCCACGAAGAAGAAGACGTAGAAGCCTGCAACCATCGCGGCGTCCTCTTTGCTTCGGGCCTCATCGTCGGCGAAAGCCTCATGGGCGTCATCATCGCCTTGCTCATCGTCGTCTCCGTCACCTCTGGCGGCAGTGAAAATCCGCTGGCCCTGGTCGGCAAAGACTTCCAGTCTACGGCAGACATCCTCGGCCTGCTCTGCTTCATCGCTATGATCGTCATCTTCGTCCGCCACATCTTCATCACCAAGTTCAGCCCGGAAGATGCTGAAAGCAAGTAGGAAATCTACCGCTTAGATTAGAATTTCATTAAAATTTCGACAAAATCCTAAAAAAAAGTCCTCGTGCACAATACATTTTGTGGCACGAGGGCTTTTTTGCATATTTCTTCTTTTGCCATATCAGCGTATAATAGGGGTATCTCGTAGATTAATCCGATGATTACACGTTAAAAGGAGGTCTTTTCTTTGTTCTTTCCCAAACTCGACAAACAATCCCTGACCGATGGCATCGTCATCCCGCAGATGGTCAAAGTCCATCAATCATTCCCTCATACAGATCTGGCCGATCCCGTCGGCGTCCTGAAAAAACAGCTTCTGACCTTGGATACGGCAACGACAGAAGCCCTCAAAGGCAAGCGCATCGGCATCACTGCCGGCAGCCGTGGGCTCCCGCATTATAAGGAAATCATGAAAGCTCTTTGCGACCAGCTCAAAGCCTGGGGTGTCAAACCCTTTGTCTTCCCGGCTATGGGTAGTCATGCCGGGGCCACGGCCGAAGGCCAAAAAGAGCACTTAGCCCAGTTCGGCATCAACGAAGATTATTTAGGCGTCCCCGTCCTGTCGACGATGGATGTCGTCGAAGTGGCCACACTGGAAGACGGCTTCCCCGTATACTGTGACAAGAATGCCTATGAAGCCGACGGCATCATCCTGTTCAACAAGATTAAACCGCATACGCACTTTAAATATAAACACGAATCGGGTTTGCTGAAGATGATCTGCATCGGCTGCGGCAAGCACAAAGGCGCTTCGACCTTCCACGGCCGGGGCTACGATTCCTTCGGCCCCAACCTGGAACGCGTGTCAAAAGCTTCTTGCAGCATGTAAACGTCGTTTTCTCGGTCGGCATGGTCCAGAGCCCCAGTGACGACATCGCCGCCCTGGAAGTCATCCCGACCGATAAATTCTTCGAGCGCGATGCGGCCTTACAGACCATGGCCAAAGCGGAAATGCCGCGCCTGAAGCTGCCCCACATCGACGTCCTCATCGTCGACGAAATCGGCAAGGAAATCAGCGGTACCGGCATGGACCCAAACATCACGGGCCGGACAGAACGATTCAGCAGGAAACGGCCTTCCGCGCTTGGCACCGGATATTGAACGCATCGTCATCCTGGACATTACCGAAGCTTCCCATGGCAACGGCGCCGGCTGCGGCATGGCCGACATCGTCAGCTACCGCTTCGTAAACAAGATGGACTTCTCCTCGGCATACACCAACTGCATTACAGCCAAGTCCTTCCGCATGGCCCTTCTACCTTTGTACGGCAACAGCGATAAAGACGCCATCGAAATGGCCATGGCCCACGCCTTCCTGACCGACCCGAACCAGGCCAAAGTCGTCCGCATCAAGAATACACTGAAACTGGAAGACATCGAATGTTCCCTCTCGTGCTTAGAAGATATAAAAAACGATCCGGACATGACAGTCACATCCGAACCGTTTACATGGAAGTTTAACGAAGAAGACAATCTGTGGTAAAAAAAGGGCTTGTCGCATATGCGACAAGCCCTTTTGAGTATTAAGTTTGCAGTTTTTAGTTTGTAGTGAATGTTTTTAAATTTAAAGCCATCGTCTGCAAACTACAAACTCTGTTCCATCAGCATTTCCGCCACCAGGTCTCTACTACGGCAGTCCCGACATGCCAATAGTAAAGGATGTGATCAGCCAGTTGTGAACAGCGTTTACTGTGGTAAACGACATGGCTGGCCGCAGCTCCGATGAAGAAGCCGCCGATGACGTCACTGACGTAATGGAGACCGCTGAGTATCCGCGACGAGGCCAGGACGCCTGTCCAGACCAGGGCCGGCAGCCCCCAGGGATTGCGCCGGGCCAGGAGCATCAGGGAAATGGCCAGGCTGTTCATCGAATGGTTGCTGGGAAAGGAAGCGTTGGCCTTATGCGGCACGAGTGCCGCTGCATCGCCGCAGGCGAAAGGCCGGGGGCGATGCCAGATTTCCCGATGACCCAGGAAACGGAAGATCCCAGGATGACGGAAAACAGGCAGTAAACTAAAGTCTTCCGACGTTTAATCTGTTCCGCTATCGGCCGCGGCCGGAACCACTCAAGCAGGCCATAAAGGATGAACAGCCAATAGCCGAAGCGGGTAATCCAGGTAAGGATACGGAGCCAGGTCCTGCGCCGGGCAATGAGCCATTGGGCGAAGAAAAAGATGGATCGTACCATCGTCGTCTCTCCTTAATAGAAGAATCAAGCTTCTTTTTGAAAAGCCGTGTGCATCGTCCCAGCCACATCGGCCAGGGAAATGCTGCGCATCTTATCTTCCATGGTATCCTGTATTTCATGAAGCCTGTCATCCAGGCCGGCATGAATCGTCTTGCCTACAGGGCACTGGGGACAAGGATGTTCATGAAAATGAAAGAGCGAGTCATTGCCGACACAGTCTACAGCATGGTAAACATCATATAAACTGATGTCAGATAAAGGCTTTTCCAAGGCCGTCCCCCCGGTCCCGCGCTTTACCTGGATCAAGCCAGCTGCCTTGAGCTGGATGAGCAGTTTGCGGATGATGACCGGATTGGTGCCTACACTGCCTGCAATGAAATCACTGGTCACTTTTTCGGTCTTGCCAAAAAAGTCGATGCACAATAAGGTATGGACGGCCATGGTAAACCGACTGGAAATCTGCATAGGGACGACTCCTTAAAGGGCTTTCAATTCGCGGAGGATAGCCAAGTCAGCCGAGCAGGCCGGGCAATCACAGAATTTAGCACCTTTAGCCTGAATGTCTTTAGCATGAGCCAAGAGCTGTTTAGCTCCATCAGCCCCCATGAGCTGTACGGCATGTTCCGAAGCCGCGAAAGCCAGGAGTTCATCAATTGTCGAAACGCCCTGTTTCAGAGCTTCGACATAAGCCGGCGTAGCAGCATCTTTATCAGCGGCGTCGAGCCAAGCCTGAGCTGCTGTTTTCAAAGCCGGGTTGCAGCTGGGAGCCGCCATCAAATCGTGAGTTTTCGTCGTAACAAATTCTACTGTTTTTGCATCCATGTCAAAAAACCTCCTATAAAAGACGAATCAAAATATCCAGGATAGAATCACCCTGATTACATCCTTATCATACGACATTTTAATTGTAAAGTCAATGGTTACAAATTTTGTATTTCGTTGAACTATTTTAAACTAATTTATTTTCATTTAATATACTTTCATTGGCTTAGTTATCACATTTTTATTTTAGGTATTTTCTTTATTTAAACATTTTCTTCTGGTTGTAAACAGATAAAAAAAGGGCTTGTCGCACGACGACAAGCCCTTTTTGAGTATTAAGTTTGCAGTTTGTAGTTTTTAGTGAATGGTTTTAAACTTAAAGCCATCTTCTACAAACTACAAGCTCCGTACTATAAACTTTTACTTTCTAGCAGCTTGGACGGTAGCGATGAATTTTTTGGCCGTAGCGTGATTTCATCGGCTGTCTTGCTGCCACCGGTGAGGGCACCGCCGGCACCGACGGCGACGCAGCCGGCTTTGATCCAGTCGCCGGCGTTTTCGACGTTGACGCCACCTGTCGGCATGAGCGGAGCCTGCGGCAGGGGGCCGTGGATGGCCTTGATGCTTTCATGCCCAGGATTTCCCCAGGGAAGATTTTGACGACGTCAGCACCGTATTCCAAGGCCGTAATGACGCCGTTGAGGGTCGTCGTCCCCGGCATGACGGCGACGCGGTAGCGGTTGCAGAGCTTGATCGTTTCCACGTCCAGTGCCGGCGATACGATGAACTGGGCGCCGGCGAGGATGGCAATGCGGGCCGTAATGGCATCGAGGACCGTGCCGGCACCGATGATGACATCCGGGTTGTCGGCGTACTTCTTGGAAAGGGCTTCGATGACTTCATGAGCCGCGGCGTCGTGAAGGCCAGTTCGATAGCCGTGACGCCGCCTTTGATGCAGGCTTCGGACATCATCATCGCTTCTTCCGGGGTCTTGCCGCGGACGACAGAAACGACGCCGATTTCTTTAATTTTATTGACAACATCAAGTTTATCCATTGTTCAGAACTCCTTTTTCACACACTTCAGGCGGGCGCCCCACATGGGCGCCCCTACGCATTTAACAGGCTAGTGCTGCGCATCCATGAACGCTTCAAGCTTCTCTCTCGTCGGCAATCCTTCGTTATCGCCGGCGACCTGAATGGCCATGGCGCCGATGGCGGCACCCCGGCGGGCAGCCGTCTTCCAGGTTCAATCCGTCGAGGATGGCGCTGGTGAAGCGACGGCAAAGCCGTCACCGGCACCGACGGTGTCGACGATGTGGTCGACGTGATAACTCGGCACGCGGTATTCCTGGCCGTCGG
>ENA-OQBT01000848-OQBT01000848.1-human-gut-metagenome-genome-assembly--contig:-NODE-848-length-15736-cov-2.826382_pt1 | contig 15736 bp, 18 predicted proteins | sample MGYA00242749_ERZ504557 | MGnify/ENA primary metagenome ERZ504557 (study PRJEB26092, sample SAMD00036243) | human gut metagenome | host: Homo sapiens | study: EMG produced TPA metagenomics assembly of... | reverse complement strand
TTTGATACTTTAATAATAACTATTGTTCATATGTTGAATTATAAACAACAAAAAGCAACAATATAAAGAAGTAATATCTTTATATTGTTGCTTTCGTTTAATTTACTAGTCTTACTAAATTCTATTAATTAACTAAAAAACAAATAGTATATTATTTTCTTGTAGAACAACGATCCAACAAGTATGCAATACTTACAAATGGAATACCGCCGCTTTCGCCGAGACCGATTTCACAAGTAGAACTGGAACTTACGCCTAAAGTTACACCTAAGTTTTTAACTTCTTCGGCTAAATCTTTAGTAGATGATTTATTAAGTTCCGGTGTGAAGAAACCTTTTTGACCGGCAAAACCGCAACATGCGAAAGATTTAATATTAAATACTTTGTCGGTACATGCACGCGCTAAGTTTTCAATATAATCGCCTTTATTCAAGGTCTTAATCTTACACTGTTTATGAACGATAACAGATTCATTACATTTTGTTACATTCAAGTTTGGTAAAATTGTGTACAAGAATTCGGAAATATCAAGAATCTTCAAACCTTTAATATGTTTGAATGCATGATTGAAGCAAGCGGAATGGTCGATAACAATCGGATAAACCCCACCTTCACTGGCTTTAGTAAGCGCTTCAGTCAAATCAGCCAAAGCTTGTTTATCGATTTCTTCATAATTTTCAAAACTTAAGCCACAGCATAAGTTTTCAATATGCGGCGGATAAATTACATTGTACCCTGCCTTATCGCACAAGCTTTCAAATACTTGTTGTAAGCTGCGAGTATCATCATAACCTTGGTTTTGACGGAATGCACGATTAGCACAAGTACTGAAGTATACTACATTTTTCTGATAAGCCGGATTGCGTTTATTTGTCAATTTGTACGTATTAGCTTTCGGCATTGTTTCCGGTACATATGGTGTTAAACCGGTAATCTGATGTGCATCTTCGGAAATTTTGCCAATAAAGACTTAGTAGCTACTTTACCGGCTACACCACCCAAAGTAGCCCCTACTTTAGCGGCTTTTAAGGTATTGCTAAAGTTGTTATAAATAGCATGGGCAATGCCACGGCCCTTCGGATTGATTTTACGCATGGAAATAGCAATTTGCGCTGTATCGATGCCTAAAGGACAAAGCATGGAACACATGGAACAAGCAGCACAGGTATCAACACCATAGTAATCATAGCCTTTTTTAAGTTCTTCAGCCATAGCTGTATTACCTTCTTTAAGTAAGCGCTGTTCTTCACGAAGTAAGGAAATACGTTGACGAGGTGTTAAGGTTAAGTTACGGCTTGGACAATTACGTTCACAGAAACCGCATTCCATACACATGTTATATAATGGATCGATATCGCTCATAGCTTTTAAATTCTTTTTGTAGACATCAGGATTATCAGTAATCATAACATCCGGATTTAATAAGCGTTGAGGGTCAAAAATTTCTTTAATACGACGGTTAACGGCATAGGCTTTTTTACCCCATTCCAATTCAACAAATGGAGCAACCATGCGGCCTGTACCATGTTCGGCTTTGATGGAACCTTCTACACCGGCTACGCGTTCCGCCATTTCTTTTACAAGGCCGGCAAAATTATCCATTTCACGCTGTTCATTGAAGTTTGGTGTAATGATAAAGTGAACATTACCGCTCAAGGCATGACCGAAGATAATGCCGCTGTCTTCGAAATCATACTTTTTGAACAATTCCGTAATCATTTCGATACCATCGGTGAAGTCTTCAATTTTGAAGCAAACGTCTTCGGTGATAACCGTAGTGCCCGGACGGCGAAGACCGGCAGCAATCGGTAATAAACCTTTACGAATTACCCACCATGCATCATATTCCTTAGCATCTTTGGAATATAAGCTTGGAATAACTGTCGGAATGTCTTTCAACTGATCTTTAATGTATTCTAAGTTAGCATCCAAAGTAGCTTCATCATTGCTTTCCGATTGGAATAAAATACAGCTGGTCCCTTCCGGTACATTATGTACGAAGGATGGAACTTCCGGTAACTGCTGTACGCTCTTAAGACTTAAGTAGTCCATCATTTCAGCGGCTACTACTTTATCGCGCGACATATTGGCTAAGGCTACTACGGCACGAGATGCATCGTTGAGTTTAGCAAAGAACAAGAGCCGCAACCTTTGTATTTAGCGTCATCTACACAATTATAAACAACTTCGCTTACAAAACCGAGGGTCCCTTCACTGCCGATGAAAATATGGTTTAAAATATCTACAATGTCTTCAAAATCAACTAGGGAGTTAATACCATAACCGGTTGTATTCTTAATTTTGTATTTACGACGAATTAAGTCTACTAATTCACTGTCAGCCATGATTTCACTGCGCAAATTAAGTACATCATCAATCAATTTGCTGTGCGTTGCCATGAACTCTTTAACACTTTGCGGATTACCGGTATCTAGAATTGTGCCGTCTGCCAATACAGCACGCATAGAGCGAACCGTTTTATAAGAGTTTTCAACTGTGCCGCAACACATACCGCTGGAGTTATTGTTAAAAATACCACCTACCAATGCTGTTGTAATGGTAGCGGGATCCGGACCGATTTTCTTGCCGTACGGTTTTAACGCTTCGTTCGCATCAGCCCCGATTACACCGCAAGCCAAACGAATGGCATTGCCGTTTTCAAGAACTTGTACAAATTTAAAACCATCATTGGCAACAATTAATACATCTTCAGAAGATGCCTGACCGGATAAGGAACTGCCTGCAGCACGGAATGTAACCGGCGTACCGCAACGATTGGCCAATAATACTAATTGCACTACTTCTGCTTCCGTATTAGCTTTTACAACTACTTTCGGCAAATAGCTGTAGCAAGATGCGTCAATACCATAGGCATAACGCAATAGAAAATCAGTGAATACCCTGTCCGGTGAAATTTTCTTTGCTTCTAATACAAAAGTGTCATAATCTCTCTTCAACTGTAAGCTCATATTAGGACCTCCCACATCGTATTGTACCACTCAGCACTACTGTACGACTTCATATAGATTTAGGATAGCATACCGAACTTATCATGTAAATCAACCATATAGGTATAACCAATACTCATATGTGAATAGACCTTGTAAAAACCTACAAATTACAGAAAAGTCAAAATTCGCAATGTAACTCAGATTCCACGAAATGAATAATTTTTTTATTTTACAGGTTAATAATTCATAAAACTCATTTTAAAGTTAATTAATAGTAATTCTCATAATATGACGTGTTTTATCCCTCTTTTTATTATTTTGTACACAATGTACTTGATTTATCGTTTACCATTTTACAATTAGCCCTGTTTCAAGGTATAATAAAACGATATAAGAATACATAAAAGTCATAAAATAATTGTACTTACGCTCATACTAAATAGGATATTACGATCCCGGGCGTTAAGTTCCACATCTGTATAACAAGAGATTAAATAATAAAAGAAAAGGAAATTAAATTTATCTAATATACGACGATACTCAATAAGGAAGGTGTAAGTATGTCTAACGCAATAGGAACTCATTTATTAATAGATTTATATACTTGTTTGGAAGACGTAGTCAATTCCCCGCTAATCATTCAGGAAAGCGTGACCAATGCTTTGGAAGCAGCACAACAGCCGATTGATGAAATCAGCTGCCAAGTTCTTGATGACGAAGTGGTGTTATTTGCTGTCTCACCGCATTGCCACATTGCCGTTCATGCCTATCCGGACATGGGCTATGTAGCCGTAGATATTTATACCTTTGACTTGCCGCTCCAAGCAACCTTAATCATGCGCGTTTTAAAACAATCTTTTGGTGCCGAACGCGTTAAAGCAACCAGCATCAACCGAGGCGACTTCGGCTCTATTCGCGATATGAAACCGCGTAAGAAAACATCCCTATCTGCTATGGCTCGCGTTACCCGCACTCGTATGAGCCTAAAACAAACCGGTTCTAAGTTAAAAAACACCGGTAAAAAGGTATTTAACGTTATTGCCAAAAAACGCGATCCCCAACCTCGTGACTAACTGCTAACCGGCTTACTAAGATAAAACCTAATAAGCTATGAAAGCCGATAAAATTAAGATATCAGCAACAAAAAAGCTATTCTCTATATTATAAATATCACATTATAATAGGAGAATAGCTTTTATTCGTTATGTAATTATATATTACAGTAAGGTATCTACCGCAATATTTAAGATAACATCAGACGGTGTATCACATAGATAGTCGGCACCGGAGTTTTCCAACTCTTCGCGCGAACCATAGCCATAAGTCACCGCTACCGCACGACAGCCTAATTTTTTAGCGGCTTCCATGTCATACTTACGGTCACCTACCATATACCAACCGGTAATATCTTTTTTGGTACGATTGGAAGAAATTTCTTGCATGGCTGCTAACGCTTCTTTCAAAACATCATCTTTATGAGTGATACCACGGGCTGCATCAGCGCCTTTGATAATTTCAAAGTATTTGGTAAGGCCGAAGTGTTCGATTACTTCATTGGCCAAATGCTGTGGTTTAGCCGTTGCTACCGCCACATAGGTATTCGTTTGACGCAACGTAACCAACATGCGTTCTACATCTTCGTATACACGATTTTCAAACTTACCGATAGTTTCATAACGTTCTTTAAAATAGCCGTACGTTTCCGCTGCTTCCGCATCGTTCATGCCGCAATGCTCGCGCAAAGAATCAACGATAGGCGGTCCGATAAAGAGTGTTAAGATATCATCACCGGGTACCGGTACCCCTTTCTTTTCCAATGCATAGACAACGGATTTTTTAATGCCTTCCGCAGAGTCTGTAAGCGTGCCATCTAAATCGAATAAAACGCAAATCATAGGTTCTTCCTTTCTTTATTAACTCCTTCATTCTTATTAACATAGAATTTGCAATCTATGATACAATAAGGTTACAGATAGATTTAACTAATGAGTTTTGAATCAGATTTTATGTATAAGTATATGTACAGAAAGCTATACTGAGTAGTATAGGAGGTAAAGTTATGGATTTTGAAGAACAAAAAGTTCCTGACAGTATTTTGGACAAGTATACCAAAGTTTGTACCTGTCGCAGTATTTCCCGCAAAACGATAAAAGAAGCTATCAACGACGGTTGTGATACCATTCCTAAAATCAGAGAACGTACGGGGGCCGGTACCGGTTCCTGCGGTGGCAAAAACTGTGGTGTCCGCATCGTTAAGCTGTTGCAGGATATGGGCAAATTACCAAAACCGGGCGCAAAAAAAGATGAGTAATTCATTATCGAAAACCCAGACACATAATTCAATATGAGTCCTTTTCGGGGACTGTTAAAAAGGAGTTAACGCATAGCAACAAGGTTGTTATAGGTTAACTCCTTTTCTGTATCTCAGCAATCACACATTGCTTAATTTGCTTCTTTTTTTAATGCTTCTTTAAGCGTATGCCATGCCAATACGGCACATTTTACACGAGCCGGCATATTGGAAATATTTTGAAGTGCCATGGCATCTTCCAACTCTTCCAATTCAGCTTCATCCGTTACTTCCTTTTTAATCATGCCAAGGAAAAGATCGACTAAGCGAAATGCTTCTTCAACGCTCTTCCCTTTGATGATATCAATCATCATGGAAGCGGATGCTTGGCTGATGGCACAACCGGAACCGGTATAAGCTGCATCTTTTACGATACCATCTTCTACATCGACCTGCAACGTCAAGTCATCACCACAACTTGGATTATGACCATGTTCAGATACGGTAAACGTATCCAATAAGCGCTTATTACGTCTATCCTGATTATGTTCTAAAATTAACTCAGTATATAACTGATCCATCTCCATACTAAGGAACTCCTTCTATGTTTACTGTAACCTGTGTTTAATCTTCAAAGCCCATGGTAGGTCTTACTTTTTTAACAGCGTCCAAGAAGATATCAAGATCTTCTTTACGAGTGTAGACGTACATGCTCATACGGTTCGAGGCCGGTACTTTGTAGTACGCGCCAAGCGGTTGTGCACAATGATGGCCGGAACGAATGCAAACGCCGTAGCTGTCCAAAATTGTAGCCACATCATGAGGATGTACATCATCAATAGTAAAAGCAATAACGCCATGCTTTTCTTTAGGATCTTCGGAACCCAATACACTAACATGCGGAATGGCCACAAGTTTAGGCAATACATAGGCTACCAACTCTTTTTCATAGGCATTGATATTGTCCATACCAAACTGTTCCAAGTATTCGATGGCTGCCTTTAATGTTACGGCACCATGTGCATTCGGCGTACCGGCTTCAAATTTATACGGCACTTCATTGTAGGTAGTGCTCTGTTCTTGCACATACTCAATCATGTCACCACCCAATAAGAACGGTGGCATTGCTTCTAATAAATGACGTTTACCGTACATGACACCGATACCTTGGGACGCACACATTTTATGGCCGGAAAAAACGAAGAAATCGCAATCCAAGGCCTGTACATCAATCTTTTTATGAGGTGCCGATTGAGCCCCGTCAAGAACAACTACGGCGCCTACATCATGAGCACGTTTAGTCAATTCGGCTACCGGAAACTCCATACCGAGTACGTTGCTTACATGAGCAAAGGCTACAATCTTAGTATGGCTGTCAATTTTATCCATTTCACCATCTTTAAGATGACCACTTTCATCAAGATACATATATTCCAAAGTAGCGCCCGTAGTTTCGGCTACACGCTGCCAGGTTACCAAGTTGGCATGGTGTTCGGCAACGGTAATTACGATTTTGTCGCCTTTCTTTACATTATGCATACCATAGCTGAAAGCAATTAAATTGAGACTTTCCGTAGTATTACGTGTCAATACGATTTCTTCACGGTATTTGGCATTGATAAATCGCTGCACCGTGTCACGAGCCGTTTCATACGCTTCTGATGCTTCCACAGCCAAGATGTGAGCTCCGCGATGCGGATTACCGTTATGATTCTTTAAATGAGTTTCCAAAGCATTAATTACATATTCCGGAACTTGAGTCGTAGCGCCGCTGTCTAAATACACCAAGCGATGACCTTTATGTTCCCTTTGCAATATAGGAAAATCTTTATAAGCTTCTGCAATCGACTTCATAATACACCCTCTTATTCTTCAATTAAATTTTGGCCCGTACGGCTTGCAATACAATCTCTTCTAATTCTTCATCATTAAGTCGATCAATAACAGGTCGCAACATGGATTCTACAATAATATGTTTAGCTTCATCTTCGCTGAAACCACGACTCATCAAGTAGAATAATTTAGTCTTATCGAGCTGACCGGCGCTGGCCGCATGGTTACCTACTACATTGTCTTCTTTACAAAGCAATAACGGTAAAGATACGGATTTAACAGTCGGATCAAGTAATACACAAGTATCTTCTTCCGCACCTTCGGAAGCAATACTGCCGCGAATAAAGTCCAAGGTACCGCGGAATGATTTTTTTGCATTGTCGCCCAACGCACCGAGTACATGAATATCGCTGACGGATTTAGGTGCTACATGGGACATAAGCATGGAAATATCGAATTTCTGATTATTATCGCCCAAGTAAGCTAAATCATGAACAATGTGAGCTTCTTCACCTACAAGATCTTGCGTGTAGTGCAAGAAGCTTTCACCGCTACCCAATTCTACGTTCAAGTATTCTACTTTACTGTTCGCCGCTAATTGACTGTAACGATGTTCAATCTGCTGTACCCCTTCACTGAGAAGCTGTACTTTTTTGAAAACTACGTTAGCATTTTCAGCTGCTTTTACTTCGGTTAAAAGGTTCAAACCACCGGTTTCGGCTTCCCCTTTAACTACATATAATACTTCCAAAGAAGCATCTTTAGCCACGTCGATAGCCAAACGAGTTCTGTCGCCTACGCTTTTACCTTCGGCATCAATCGTAATAATTACTCTTTCTTTACCGCCGGCAGGCACTGTAATAGCCATGCCTTTAGTAAAATCATCGGTAACCGCTTTTAAAGAAGTGGCTTCCGCTCCTTCAAAATCAGCTTTTAACAAGGCTTTAGCAGTAAGTTCGGTTACAACCCCTTCATTGGCGCTGACCGTTACTGCTGCCGCTGTATCGCCACCGGCAACCGTACCTTCAGTATGATTTACTTGTAACCACCGGAAAGTAGGTCTTGGGAGCTCATTAAATAATACGTTACTCATCTGTACCTCCTATCCGATAGAGCCTTCAAGCTCTAAGGAAATCAAATTATTCATTTCTACGGCATATTCCAACGGTAATTCTTTGGAAATCGGTTCAACGAAACCACGTACCAACATGGCACGAGCTTCTTCTTCACTGATACCGCGAGTCATCAAGTAGAAAATAGCTTCATCGGAAATACGACCGATTTTAGCTTCATGACCCAAATCCACATTGTCGTTTTCGATAGAAATGGAAGGAATTGTATCAGACTGAGAAATTTCATCCAACATCAAAGATTCACAAGAAACGGTTGCTTTAGCGTGTTCTGCTTTTTTACCGATGTTCAATACACCACGGTAAATAGCAGCGCCACCGCTCTTGGAAATAGATTTGGAGTTAATATTGGAGGTAGTATGCGGTGCTACATGCACAACTTTAGCACCGGTATCCAAGTACTGACCTTCACCGGCAAAAGTTACACCGGTAAATTCACAATGAGCGCCTTCACCGGCTAAAATACTCATTGGATATAAGCAGGATACCTTGGAACCGAAGGAACCGGATACCCATTCAATAGTGCCGTTTTTGCCAACCGTACAACGTTTTGTATTCAAGTTGTACATGTTTTAGACCAGTTTTCAATGGTGGAATAACGAAGTGTCGCATTATCTTTAACAAATAATTCAACACAACCGGCATGTAAGTTGGCTACATTGTATTTAGGTGCGGAGCAACCTTCAATAAAGTGTGCTTTAGCCCCTTCTTCAATGATAATCAAAGTGTGCTCGAACTGACCGGCGCCCGGTGCGTTCAAACGGAAATAGGACTGAAGCGGAATATCTACTTGTACACCCTTCGGTACATATACGAAGGAACCGCCGGACCATACAGCGCCGTGCAAGGCGGCAAATTTATGGTCGGTTGGTGGCACCAATGTCATAAAGTATTGTTTAACAATATCTTCGTATTCATGAAGTGCTGTTTCAATATCAGTATAAATTACGCCTTGTTTTACAAGATCTTCCTGAATGCTGTGATATACAACTTCGGAGTCATACTGAGCGCCTACACCGGCGAGGGACGTTTTTTCCGCTTCCGGAATCCCCAAACGGTCAAATGTGCTCTTAATATCTTCCGGAACTTCGTTCCAGTCACCTTTCATGTCAACTTTCGGTTTAACATAGGTAACAATATTAGCCATATCAAGGCCGCTAATATCCGGAATCCAGTTTGGAATATCCAATTCATTGTAGATGCGCAAAGATTTCAAACGGAAATCAAGCATCCATTCAGGTTCGTTTTTATTTTCCCATATTTCGCGGATAATATCTTCCGTTAAGCCGGCATCGGATTTATAAGAATATTCGAATTCATTCTTTATATCGTAGACGCCACGGTCCATATCCTCCACATATGTTTTCTTTCTAGTTTCCATGAGTGCCTCCTAAACTAACGCTTTGTAAGCATCATAGCCTTTGCTTTCGATTTCAGCCACTAACGATGCGTCGCCTGTTTTTACAATACGGCCATCAATTAATACGTGTACGAAATCAGGTTTTAATTTCTGTAAAATGGAGTTGTGGTGAGTAATGATAAGTACAGCATTATCTTTCGTATGGAAACGATCTACACCGTCAGATACGATACGAACTGCGTCAACGTCAAGACCGGAGTCAGTTTCATCAAGCATAGCCAATTTAGGGTTCAATACGGACATTTGCAAAATTTCGTTCTTCTTGCGTTCGCCGCCACTGAAACCTTCGTTTACATAACGCTGTGCATAGGATGCGTCGAAGGACAATTCATCCATTTTAGTTTTCAATTCTTTTTTGAAAGCCAAAGCACGTACGTTTTCGCCGGTTACAGTTGCTTTTGCGGTACGAATGAAATTTTCTACCGTAATCCCCGGAATAGCAATCGGGTTCTGGAAGGACATAAAAATACCGGCTTTAGCGCGATCGTTAACGGCTTCGTCGGTAATGTCTTCACCGTCAAAGGTAATAGTCCCTTCGGTTACTTCATATACAGGGTTACCCATGATAGCATTGGCCAATGTGGATTTACCGGCACCGTTAGTACCCATTACTACATGAATTTCACCTTTATTAATTGTTAAGTCGATACCTTTTAGGATTTCTTTGCCCTCTACGGACACGTGTAGATTTTCTACGCGAAGTAATTCTGACACTGTACAGTCACTCCTTTTATAAATTAATTATATAGTTAAGTCATAAATAGCTTAATTGCTAAATGTTATAAAAAAAGCGGTATCCCACCAAAGTGAAACACCGCCTTATCAGCAAAATTATTCTACCACTTCGGTAAACAGCAATTCTTACAACATCTATTCCTAATAAACATTATACAATCTAACTGTTTACTGCGCAAGTTAATTTCTACTAAAATACTATGAATTTGTTTATAATTATTGAATATTTTAAATTATTATGAAAAAATATGACTTCTTATTAGATTTTTTAACATTTGAAAAATCAGACTCACAACTGTTTCAATACTAATTAATTATATCACAGTTTACAGTAAAAAGATAGAATTTTTACTATAAATCACTGAAATCCAATGTTGCAAATAAATCATCTAAGGTTTCGGCTCGACGGATTTGGGTTACGCTGCCGTCTTCGTTAAGAAGCAGTTCGGCGGAGCGTAATTTACCGTTGTAGTTAAAGCCCATGGAATGACCGTGTGCACCGGCATCGTGAATAACAATGCGGTCCCCCATATCAATCTTAGGTAATTTACGGTCGATGGCAAATTTGTCGTTGTTTTCACAAAGCGAGCCGGTTACATCATATACATGATCAAGCGGCGCATTCTCCTTACCCACCACCGTAATATGATGGTAAGAGCCGTACAGGGCCGGGCGCATTAAGTTGGCCATACAAGCATCAAGACCGATATAGTGCTTGTAAATATCTTTACGATGAATCGCGGTAGCTACCAAGTAACCGTAAGGGCCGGTAACCATACGACCGCATTCAAAAGCTAATGAAATCGGGCTGTGACCATTGCCGATAATCATAGTTTCATAAGCTTCTTTGATACCGCACTTAAGCTTCATAATCTACCGGCGTTTCTTCCGGACGATAGCTACGCCGATACCGCCACCGAAATCGATGAAATCAACTTCGATGCCTGTTTCTTTTTTCACACGAAGTGCCAAATCAAACATCAATTCAGCCGTACCGATAAGGCCGGTAATATCAAGCTCATTGGACACAACCATGGTATGCAAACCGAAACGCTCTACCCCATGATTTTTACAATAATTGATGCTTCAATAATCTGATCGCCGGTCATACCGTATTTAGCTTCTTCCGGTAAGCCGATAATCGTATTACCGCCGTGTTTTAAAGGCCCCGGGTTATAACGGAAGGCCAATCGATTAGGCAATTCACCGTGTTTTTCCAAATAGGCTACATGGGTAATGTCATCAAGATTGATAATAGCGCCCATTTCCATGGCTTTGGCATATTCTTCATAAGGTGTATCGTTGGATGAAAAAATGATATCGTCCCCCGTGATACCGACTTTTTCACATAAAATAAGTTCAGCTAAGGAAGAACAGTCTGCACCTACCCCTTCTTTTTGTAATAAGCGCATGATATAAGGATTCGGTGTTGCTTTTACGGCAAAGTATTCTTTAAAATCTTTCGCCCAGCTGAAAGCTTTAATAAAACGGCGAATATTGTCTACAATCCCTTTTGCATCGTAGATATGAAACGGCGTAGGATACTCCGCTATAATCTCTTCTAAACGCGCTTCCGACACGGGCAATGTTTTTTCATTCATCTATCTCTCTCCTCAATATTAATACATTTTGAATAACTTCTATGTAAGATTATACTTAATTTTATAGGTTGTAGTCAATTCTATAGAAAAAAGGGTGTAAAAAATGGCAACTAAGCCAAAACTTAGTTGCCATCCTTTAATATTATATTAACATCAGCTATAGCTTATGATTTATTACATCATGCCGCCCATGCCGCCCATTGGAGCATAGCAGGTGCTACCGGAGCATTTTCTTCTACTTTATCAGCTACGATGCTTTCAGTAGTCAATACCAAGGAAGCGATGGAAGCTGCATTCTGAAGAGCGGAACGAGTTACTTTAGCTGGGTCAACGATACCGGCTTTAACCATATCAACATATTCTTCAGTCAAAGCGTTGAAACCAACACCGGCGTCAGTATTTTTAACGCGTTCAACAACTACGGAACCTTCTAAACCTGCGTTGTAAGCATCTGACGAAGAGGTTCTTCAACAGCACGTTTTACAAGGTTAATACCGGTCTGAACATCGCCTTCTTCTTTCAACGTTTCAAGAGCAGGTAAGATATCGATAAGGGTAGTACCGCCACCGGCTACGATGCCTTCTTCAACAGCTGCACGAGTAGCGTTCAAAGCATCTTCGATGCGGAGTTTTTTGTCTTTCAATTCAACTTCGGTAGCAGCACCAACTTCGATAACAGCTACGCCGCCGGACAATTTAGCCAAACGTTCTTGAAGTTTTTCTTTATCGAATTCGGAAGTAGTTTCTTCCACTTGGTTTTTAATCTGAGCAACACGCTGTTTAATAGCTTCGTTGTCGCCGGCACCGTCGATAATAACAGTTTCGTCTTTGCTTACGCGTACTTGACGAGCTGTACCGAGGTCTTCCAATTCAACGCTGTCTAATTTGCGGCCCATATCTTCAGTAATTACGGTACCACCGGTTAAGATAGCGATATCTTCGAGCATTGCTTTACGACGGTCACCAAAACCAGGCGCTTTAACAGCAACGGCTTTGAAAGTACCACGCAATTTATTAACTACCAAAGTAGCCAATGCTTCACCATCAAGATCTTCAGCGATGATGAGTAATTCTTTACCTTGTTTTACCACTTTTTCAAGGGTTGGCAACATATCGGCAATAGCGCTGATTTTGCGGTCAGTGATCAAAATGTAAGGGTCGTTCATAACGGCTTCCATTTTGTCAGGGTCGGTTACCATGTAAGGAGAAATGTAACCGCGGTCAAATTGCATACCTTCTACTACGGAAAGGTCTGTCTGTAAGCCTTTGGACTCTTCAACAGTGATAACGCCGTCGTTACCAACTTTTTCCATAGCTTCAGCAATAAGACCACCGATTTCAGTGTCACCGGCAGATACGGAAGCTACTTGAGCAATATCTTCTTTACCGTTAACCTTAATAGATTTCTTTTTGATTTCTTCTACTAAAGTTTTAACAGCTAATTCAATGCCTTTTTTCAAAATCATTGGGTTAGCACCGGCTGCTACGTTACGCATACCTTCTTGAATCATAGCCTGAGCCAATACAGTAGCTGTTGTAGTACCGTCACCGGCTACGTCGTTAGTTTTGGTTGCTACTTCTTTAACGAGCTGAGCACCCATGTTTTCGAATGGATCGGATAATTCGATATCACGAGCAATGGTTACACCATCGTTAGTGATTGTAGGAGCACCGAATTTTTTATCTAATACTACGTTACGGCCTTTAGGTCCCAACGTAACTTTTACTGCATTTGCCAATGCGTCAACACCACGGCCTAAAGCGCGGCGAGCATCTTCATTAAAAAGAATTTCTTTTGCCATGTCTATTACCTCCTGATACTGCCTTGCGGCAGATCTCATTGAATATATAAATTAGAGAATCGTTGTTATTATAGATATATTATTTTTCTAAAATAGCTAAAATATCGCGTTCGCTAATTACGAGATGGTCAACACCATCAATTTTTACTTCTGTACCTGCATATTTGGAGAACATTACTTTATCACCAACTGCTACTTCAGGAGCAACACGCTGTCCGTTGTCATATACTTTGCCGGCACCTACAGCAATTACTTCACCTTCGGAAGGTTTTTCTTTAGCTGTATCCGGTAAAAAGATACCACTTTTTTGTTTTTTCTTCTTTTTCAAGGACACGAATTATAACACGGTCGCCTAAAGGTTTCATCATTGTTAATCTCTCCTTTGTACTAATAGATTTAAATTAGTAGTTTTGATTATTTATTTTATTAGCACTCACTAACATCGAGTGCTAACTACAAGTATTATTATAGCCGAATTGAAAATAATTGCAAGTATTATTTTTTGATTTTTTTGACTTTTTACTAAATTTTTATCTTTTGTCGCATATATTATTTGACTTTTTAATAGAAAAAAACGCCGTGCTATACACGACGTTTCTTGGCAGCTGCAATAATCTTTTCACAAGTTGCACTGATTGTTATTCGTTTATCCATGCTATAAGCTCGTAAACGCTCATAAGCGGCTTCCTCCGTTATTTTGTATAAATCTTGTAAGATGCCGGTGGCGCGAGCTATTAATTTACGTTCTTCTAAGCTTTGTTCAAGTCCCTCAATATCCGACTTTAACTGCATGTCTTCCTGAAAACGGTGAAATGCCATTTCTAAAGTAGGTCCCAGTTGATCTTCCCGAACCGGTTTGATTAAATAGCCATAAACACCGGATTCCCCCGCTTTTTTTACAAGATCCTGTTGGCTGTAGGCCGTTAAAAGAACTACGGGACCCCAATTATGATGGCGAATTTGCCGGGCTGCTTCAATGCCATCCAGTTCCGGCATTTTCACATCCATTAAAATTACATCGGGTTGCAATGTTTTAGCCTTTGCTAAGGCCTCCACACCGTTTTTACCTTCCCCCACTACTTCGTAACCGGCCGCTTCCAACTGGTCACGTAAATCCATGCGAATTAAAGATTCATCATCTACAATTAAAACCTTCATACGCGTTGCCTCTCTCTTAATCTCAAACTCTTTTTTCTATATAGGTAACTATTGTAAGCATCGATATCTGTTATAAACAGCTGATGCTATTGTAAGCGTAATGACTCATTCCGGAAATGTTATGGTCACAATCGTTCCTTGATGCGGTGCACTCTTTCGAGCCGCATCAGCTTGCATCTCATCCCGGTGCGCTCGATCTTCAATGGTCATGGTACCACCCAATTCGTTGGTCACTAAATTTTGAATAATTTGTAAGCCTAATCGTCTAGAAGCCTTTACATCAAAATCATCCGGCAAACCACAGCCATTATCCGTCACAGTAAGTGTAATAAGGCCCTTAGTCAGGTATCCCGCCACAACCATAGATCCGGAACTAATGGTTTCTTCTGTTTTTAAACAACCGAAACCGTGTTCAAAGCTATTGGATATTAACTCATTTAGAATTAAGGATACATAACCGGCACGCTGTGATGATAGTAAAATGCTGTCACCTATATATTCGCATTGTACATTGTCTTCACTGCGAAAAAATGATCGTTTCAACAAGCGAATTAATTCCTCCGCAATCGTACGAAGTTCAATATAATCCTCTTCATAATGAGATATAACTTCATGGACAAGGGCCATACTTTCAATACGGCTGACGCTTCTTGAAGTGCTTTTTTAACTTGGTCCGAGTCGGAACGACGAGCTTCCATGCGCAGTAAACCGGCTACGGTTTGCAGATTATTTTTGACGCGATGGTGAATCTCTTTAATAACGGAGTTTTAACCATTAACTCCTGTTCCTTGCGACGCAAGGCTGTTTTATCTTTTAA
>ENA-OQBT01000846-OQBT01000846.1-human-gut-metagenome-genome-assembly--contig:-NODE-846-length-15783-cov-4.141799_pt1 | contig 15783 bp, 13 predicted proteins | sample MGYA00242749_ERZ504557 | MGnify/ENA primary metagenome ERZ504557 (study PRJEB26092, sample SAMD00036243) | human gut metagenome | host: Homo sapiens | study: EMG produced TPA metagenomics assembly of... | reverse complement strand
TCTGCATCAGGGCGCGTCTCGTTCTGTTAAAACGACTTCTGCTGCAAAGCTGCGGAAAAAGATGCCTGTAGTTTCGTTTCACAAAAGAAAACCATGCATTCTCAGAATCAACGCCTGCCAATTCTCCGCAGAGACTGATAGTAATGATTTCTGAGTCAGATAATTTTGCATTCAGGATATGCCGTCGTCTGGTAACTTCTGGAGGTGCAAACTGATGATACAATTCGTCAATAATAACGTAAGCAGTTAAAATAAAGTCTTCAAAAGTTGCAATAACAGTGGTATTATTATCTTGGAACTTCAACATAATGATGCCTCCTTTCGTTGTATTCCCTACAAAAAGGATAGCATATTTTGTTGAAGTTTCTTTATATTTTATTTTATCTAGCACAACAAGTTAAATTATAATTTTATTGTCCAAATGAGTACGAAAGGGATGCGAGTAATTCGCATCCCTTTTTCATGTTGTTTCGGTGGTCAAGCGGATATTCGCAATCCGCTTCGCTACAGGACTCTGAGTTTTTCTGCCACTTTCTCATATGCGGGTACCGGAACGTGATATTCTTCTCCCATTCTTACTACTTCGTAAACTAATCCGTCAATTTCGGACTGTTTTCCTGCCATGATATCCCGCTGCATGGAAGTGGTTGCTTCCGGTGCGAGGTTGGAAAGGATTTTTAAATTTACTTCTGCCATATCTTTCTGGAAAGGAACTCCCATGGCTTCTGCAAGTGCTGCGATTTCTTTTATCATGGTCTTAAAAAGTTCTCTGGCTTCGCCTTCTTTCTGGAAATCTGCGGCAGTTGCGTGATAATAGAGTCCTGCTGCCCCGATCGGGATACATAGGAAAATTTCTCCAGTGCTTCACGGCGGATGTTTTCCGAAAGAGTCCCGTCGATATGACTGTCACAGAGGTCTTTCTGAATCTCTTTCAGTTCCGGTCGGAATTCTGCTTTGTCTCTTACGCCGAATACAATGTGCAGGATCTGTCCATGCTGGAGAAGTTTTCCCGGTTCTTTAATGTTGGCAGAAACATAGATGCAGCCGTCCGTTACCAGAAGATCCGGCAGTTCTTTCTGCATTTTTCCACCTGTTCCATATATATTCAACACTGGAATTACGATAGTATTTTTCCTGGCAATGCGTTTGATAAACGGAATCGTTTCCTGTAAGGAATAGCCTTTTACGCAGACAAAAATTACGTCCGGATGCTCTGCATAATGCTCCATATCTGTAGCAGGAATGCTTATGTTTTCCTCTGTTTTATCCCACATTTTCTCCAATGTAAGACCCTGTTTCTGGATCTTTTTCAGGTGTTCGCCTCTCGCGATCAGGGTTACGTCCTTGCCTGCTTTTTTCATATAATATCCGGTAACACCACCGGTTCCTCCGGCTCCAATGATTAAGTATTTCATATTTATTTTCTGCCCCGCTTTCATTGTTTTGATTCTTATATCATAGCACAATTGCAATTTTTCTTCAGTATATTTTATGCATTACGCTGACATAATTTTGCATTGACAGTTTATTTTTTGCCCTGTAATATCAATGGTATCAATATCAGAATATATTACGCAGGAAAAGTATTAAGATGGAACGATATCTGGAATTTAGAATAGATGAACAAACTACAGAACTTAAAATGGAAGCATTTCTGAAAAAGAATGCAGGACTTACAAAACGGCAGATCAGCCAGGCGAAGTTTCGACCGGACGGGATTACCAGAAACGGAGTTCGCTGTCGTGTAACTGAGACAATATATCCAGGCGATGTGATCCGCGTTTGTCTGGAGGAAGCCGGGACTGCTTCTGCGCATCTTGAAAATTATAATGACGGAATCAAAAGTAAAGATTTGTCGGATTTCCATTCCAACAAAGCTTCAGCTCCAGTTTCCGAAACTTCTTTTTCTCTGAATATTTTATATGAAGATACGGATATTCTGGCAGTTGATAAACCGGCAGGAATGGTTACGCATCCGACGGGAATGCATTATACAGACAGCCTCTCCAATCTTGTTGCCGGTTACTTTCGAGAGAAAAATGAACAGGTCTGTGTCCGCCCGGTGGGGCGGCTGGATCAGGAGACTTCCGGGATTGTGGTTTTTGCCCAAAATCAGGTAGCAGCTTCAAGGCTTCAATCTGTAAAATCTCCATGCAAAATTCACAAGCAATATCTTGCCGCTGTATCCGGTACTTTGCCTGTAGATATGCCTGGTGTCTGGCATACCTTAGATTTACCGCTGATGCAGGACCCGGAGAATCATCTGAAAATGAAAACTGCTGCTGATCTTTCCTTACATTCATCTGCATTATCGGGAAAAATCAAAACAGCAGTTACTCATTATCATACTCTTTTTTCCAGTCAGGACTGGTCGCTTATCACACTTAAGCTGGATACCGGACGTACCCACCAGATCCGTGTCCATATGGCATCCACAGGACATCCTTTGCTTGGAGATACTCTTTATCATTCAGACGATAAAATATCTTCCTGTGCTTCCTTTTCCAGGGCTGCCCTTCATGCATGGAAAGTTTCTTTTCAGCATCCTTTCAGAGATGAAATGCTCCTTCTGGAAGCACCATTACCTTTCGATTTTCGTGAACTGGTTTCACTTTCAGGGTCTGATCTGTTGTCTATTTAAGCTTCAAATTCTTTGATCAGATTTACCATTTCAATGGCACTGAGTGCACAGTCATAGCCTTTATTTCCTGCTTTTGTACCTGCGCGTTCAATTGCCTGCTCGATGTTTTCTGTGGTAAGTACTCCGAATAATACCGGAACTCCTGTTTCCAGTGATACTGATGCAATCCCTTTGGAAACCTCATTGCATACATAATCATAATGACTGGTATTTCCACGAATCACAGCACCTACGCAGATAACCGCATCATACTTTCCACTTTTTGCCATTTTAGACGCGATCAGTGGGATTTCAAAAGCACCTGGTACCCACGCTACCTGGATGTCCTCTTCTTTTACATTGTGACGTGTCAGCCCATCCATGGCACCACTTACCAGCTTGGAAGTTATAAATTCATTGAAGCGGGCTGCTACAATTCCTACTTTCATTCCATCTGATACTAATTTTCCTTCTAATGTTTTCATTTTTTCTGGTCCTTTCATCTGTAAATTTATATTTTTTAACCTGTACAGGTTTTTATATACGGTAAATTTTATTTTCGGGAACGTTATCGTTATATATGAAAATCCCCGCTGTATTTAATACTTCAGAATATGTCCCATTCGTAATTGTTTTGTCTTAAGATAACGCAGATCATACGCTGTGGCATTCATCTGTATCGGAACTCTCTGTTTGATCCTGATGCCAAATTCTTCCAACTGATAAACTTTATCCGGGTTATTTGTCAGCAGCCTCAGCTCTTTTACCCCAAGATTTCTCAGAATCTGCGCACCAATGTAGTATTCTCTTTCGTCTCCGGCAAATCCAAGTGCCAGATTCGCTTCGAGTGTATCCCATTCCCTGTTCCTGAAGTTCATAGGCACGAAGTTTATTGATCAGTCCGATTCCTCTTCCTTCCTGTCTCATATAAAGGAGTATCCCTCTGCCTTCTTCCTCAATCTGGGCCATCGCCGCTGCAAACTGCTGTCCGCAGTCACAACGCTGTGATCCAAAAACGTCTCCTGTCAGGCACTCTGAATGCACACGGCACAGAACGTTTTCTCCATCTCCGATTTCACCTTTTACCAGTGCTACATGATGTTCCCCATTCAGGCGGTTTACAAATCCATACGCCATAAACTCTCCGTATCTGGTCGGCATTTTTGTGGTCGTCACGCGATCCACCAGAATATCATGGCATTTACGGTAATTCTGAATATCTTTAATTGTTATGAATTTAAGATTCCACTTTCCGGCAAGTTCCCGTAACTCAGAAGTCCGCATCATAGTGCCGTCTTCTCTCATAATTTCACAGCACAGCCCGCACTGTTTTAACCCTGCAAGTCTGCACAGGTCTACAGTTGCCTCTGTATGTCCGTTTCTTTCCAGAACACCGTTCTTCTTCGCCAGAAGTGGAAACATATGTCCGGGGCGTCTGAAATCTTCGGGTTTTGCATTCTCATCCACACATTTCATGGCAGTAACAGAACGTTCTGCCGCAGAGATTCCTGTAGTGGTGCTGATATGGTCTACGGAAACAGTAAAAGCAGTTTCGTGATTATCTGAATTTTCTGCTACCATCTGCGGGAACTGCAGTTTTCTTACATATTCCTCAGACATTGGCATACAGATAAGTCCTTTTCCGTGAGTTGCCATAAAGTTAATATTTTCTGTTGTGGCAAACTCTGCTGCACAGATAAAATCTCCTTCATTCTCTCTGTCCGGATCATCCGTTACCAGAATAATTTTTCCATTCCGAAGTTCTTCCAGAGCTTCTTCTACTGAATCAAATCCGTTCATTTTTTCTCTCCTTATGCAATGTATTTTCTGATACAATATATTTTTCTGTTGTTAAGAGGGCAAAATCATTCGTATTGGCTGCTTATCTGGTTCGTGTCAGGCAGATAAAACATCCACTGTACAGTTCTGCATCAATCGAATAACCGCTTTGTGGTTAATTCTGTCAAAAGCCATACTTATTCAGAAAATCCCGTGTAATATTACTTTTTATCGGCTGTTCTTTCACAGGCGTTATTAATTTTTCCACGTATTTTCCAATTATGTCTGTCTCCAGATTAACGATATCTCCTTCTTTGCGTTCTCCGAGGACTGTAATCTTTACTGTATGAGGAATTGCAGAAATGGAAAAGTCTGTTTCTGAGACTTTTGCCACTGTAAGACTGATTCCATCAACTGTTACAGAACCTTTTGTCACAATATATTTCATAATTTGTGGTGAAGCCTGAATGGTGTACCAGACAGCATTATCATCTCTGCGAATTTCCGTGATTTTTCCTGTTCCATCCACATGCCCGGCAACAATGTGTCCTCCAAATCTTCCATTTGCAGGCATTGCCCTTTCCAGATTTACATGCTGTCCCAAAGAAAGCTGAATCAGCGCAGAACGATTCAATGTCTCATGCATCACATCTGCTGTAAAACCATCTTCCAGACATGCAGTTACAGTGAGGCAGATTCCATTTACAGCTACACTGTCCCCTGTTTTCAGATCATCCAGAATTTTCTCTGCCCGTATCGTAAATACTGCTGAATTTGCTCCTTTTTTTATTTTTTTCACAGTTCCCAGTTCTTCAACAATTCCCGTGAACATTACTCTTCACCTCACTCTCTATAAGAAAATCATCTCCTATTCTGATTATTTCGCTGTTTTTTAATAATATTGCGCTGGCAGGATCAGGAAATCCTTTTCCTTCTATCGGTGTCTTTGCACTTTCTCCCCCAAAAAGTTTGGGTGCTATATAGGTCTGGACTTTCTGAACAATACCGCTTTCGAGTGCTGACCAGTTTAAAGTGCCTCCTCCTTCCAGTAAGATACTGTCTATCTTTGCAGCTCCCAGAAGTTCCATTAGTCTGTTTAAATCTATGTGTCCGTTTTTTTCCGGGACATCCAGAACTTTACATCCCATATCTTCATAATTCTTTATCTTCTGCTGGTCTTTACTGCTGGTTGCAAAGATTGTTGGAATTGTTGATGCCGTTTTCACAATTCTGGAATTCAGTGGTGTCCGCAAGTGGGAGTCACAGATAATACGCACAGGATTTCTGCCGTTTTCCAGTCTGCATGTAAGCATCGGATCATCTGCCAGCACAGTTCCCACTCCAGCCATAATCCCTGTATATTTCAATCTCTGTTTCTGCACATGCATTCTGGCAGCTTCGCCTGTCACCCATCTGGATGCGCCTGTATAAGTGGCAATTTTTCCATCCATGGTCATCGCATATTTCATGACTACATATGGTTTTTGATTCTGTATGTAATAGAAAAATGCTTCATTGAGTTTATCGCACTCTTCTTTTAAAACGTTTTCCGTTACTTCGATCCCATGCTCTTTCAGAATCCGGATTCCTTTTCCTGAAACCAGGGGATTAGGGTCCGAGGAACCAATGATCACACGTCTGATCCCCGATTCCAGGATTGCATTGACACACGGAGGCTGTTTCCCGTAATGGCAGCAAGGTTCCAGAGTAACATATATGGAGGCACCTTCTGGCTGTTCTGTACATGATGCCAGAGCTTCCCTTTCTGCATGAGGTTCACCGTATTTTCTGTGATATCCCTGGCCAATGACTTTTCCTCTTTTGACGATCACGGCACCTACCATTGGGTTAGGTGCTGTAAATCCCATTCCTTTTTGTGCCAGTTCTAACGCCATTTTCATATATTGCCTGTCTTTTTCCATATCCGTTATATCTTTCAATCCCTCATCTCCTGTTCTTCTGATGGTACTGATGATACCAAAAAAGCCCCGGTGTCTTTCAACATCCAGGGCCTGTAAATTAATATCTGTTTGAATTATCTTCGTGTGAATCTGACTTTTTGCTTCATCATTAAAACTGCTTTGATGATATAAAAAAGCTCTGGAATAAATTTATTATTCCAGAGCAGTCGCTTTCACAGATCAGTTAATTCTTCTGTATCTCTACTACTATCTTCTTTCATCCAGACTGTACTGTCGGCTTCGGAATTGCACCGAATCATACCTTACGGCTCGTGGGCTTTACCACCGGGTAGGAACTTGCACCTGCCTGAAGATCTTATTTTATTTTTATCAGCAATTTCTAAATTTTATCCTGCTGATGTCTGAAAGTATACTCTTAACTTTTATTTATGTCAAGATTTTTTCAAACATATAATTTCAGTTTTTCAGGAAAGTAATTCTCTTACCATCTCTGCATTGAATGTCACACCTGTCAGGTGGTCTACTTCAATCTGGTACAGGGCATTGGCTGCAATATGCTCTGCCGCCTGTTCCAGGTCACGGATTCCGCTGGTGTTTTTGTGTTTCTCAACAATAGCTCCAGACCGTCTTCTGTCACTACGCATTCTTCTGCTTTGAGGCTCATACGTTTCAGAACTTTCGGAAGTACATATTTGGAGAAGATAATCTTCTTCTCTTCTGAGGTGTAATCCGGAATATCGATCACTGCAAAACGAGACATCAGAGGTGCGCTGATCTGGGATTTATCATTTGCTGTAGCGATCGGATAAACGCCCACTGTCGGCACCATACATTCCATGTAGTTATCTGTAAATCCAAGGTTGTCAAGCAGTGTCAGAAGTACATCTGCCGGGTTTCCGTTGCCCTTGCCTGATGCTGCTTTATCAAGCTCGTTGATGATGAATACAAGGTTGGATTCTCCTGCTGCTGAGAAGGCTTCCATGATGATTCCAGGCTTTGCGTTTGCATAGATTCTGGAGCTTCCTGTGAGCTGTTCCGGATCGTTGATGGAACTCATATCCAGAGTTGTCCACGGAAGTTTCAGGATACGGGCAACCGCATAGGCAATCTGAGATTTACCTGTACCTGCCGGGCCTACAAGAAGAAGTCCGTATGCCGGAAGTGTATGGGTACGGTTGATCTGAATGATCGTCTCAATGATACGCTGCTTTACAGATTCCATTCCGTAGAGTTCTTCGTCAAGGATTCTGCGGGCTTCCTGAGGATCAATTGCTTCAAAGTAATTACTCTTCCACTGTACATTCATCATAATGGAAAGAGCTCGCTGAGCATGGCGTCTTTCCTCCGGAGATACTTCGTGGGAACGGGCAACTGCAAGGTTTCTTCTTGCCCAGAGACGGATGTTGTCCGGAAGGGTTCTGCCTGCGCAGGTCATAAAATCAGTGATGCTCTGAATACTTGTCAGCTTCATTTCATCTCCTGTTTCTTCCTCATCTTCGTCTTCTGCGATCTCTGCCGGTGCACTGCTTGCAAGAAGTCTCTCGATCATAAACTGAAGAAATCCGTCCTCTGCGGAGAGCTTTGTGCCGCCGCCGAATGCAGTCTCACGAATCTTATAAACTGCATATCCTTTCTCCTGATTCTGTCCGGAAAGACGTACATTGATGTGATTCTCTCCAAGCCATTTCAGAAGGCTTACGAATCTTGAATCAATGCTGAGAATATCTGCTGCGAAAGTTCCATCGTCCTCTTTAAACTCAAAGGAAGTACGTTTGATCGGGTTTGTAAAAATACCGCAGGATGATGTTTCCACTGGCGGCTGCTGTTATCAAGAACCATGATCGGTTTCTCAGGGGATGTTTCCTGTTCATTGGACTGGAAAGTCGTGTAGGTACATTCAGACTGTACACCTGGTTTCTTGTCTGAAGCACCGCTGAAATCAAATACTGGCATGGTGTGTTTACTCCTTTTATCTTATCCTTATTCAGTGTAAAATTTTGTATAATTCCTTATTATTTTAGCAGAATCTTTCCTTTTTATCAATTATGGAAATGTATTTCCTGTATAATTATTCACAAATTTAGCTGCTTTTTGATTCTGACCACTTTTCTCTTCCAATATATCATAATACCATACAGATATATGGTATTATTTAGCGTACATAAAACCATACTGGTGTAACATAATACCTATTTATTCTCTCAAAATCATTGACGGTAACATTCGCAGGCTTTATAATAGGGATAACTGAGAATTTCCAGAAACTCTCTGGAAAATCGAAATTTACTTTTAGGAGAGCAAAATGAGCAAAATTATTTTAACCGGTGACCGCCCAACAGGCCGCCTTCATGTTGGACATTATGTTGGTTCATTATCCGAGCGTGTTCGTTTACAGAACTCCGGCTTATATGATGAAATTTATATTATGATCGCAGATGCACAGGCATTAACAGATAACGCTGAACACCCTGAGAAAATTCGCCAGAACATCCTTCAGGTTGCCCTGGATTATCTTGCATGTGGCATTGATCCTGAGAAATCCACTATCTTTATCCAGTCCATGGTTCCGGAGCTTACAGAGCTTACTTTTTATTATATGAACCTTGTTACTGTAGCACGTGTACAGCGTAACCCTACAGTTAAATCCGAGATCCAGATGCGTAATTTCGAGGCAAGCATCCCTGTTGGATTCTTCTGCTATCCGATCAGCCAGGCTGCAGATATCACTGCATTCCGCGCTACTACTGTTCCGGTTGGCGAAGATCAGCTTCCAATGCTCGAGCAGTGCAAGGAGATCGTCCACAAATTTAATACTGTTTATGGCGAAACTCTGACAGAGCCTGAGATTATTCTACCATCCAATAAAGCATGCTTACGTCTGCCAGGTATTGACGGAAAAGCAAAAATGAGCAAATCTCTCGGAAACTGCATCTACCTTTCAGATGAAGAAGCTGATGTTAAGAAGAAGGTTATGTCCATGTTCACAGACCCGAATCATCTTCGTGTGGAAGATCCGGGACGTGTGGAAGGAAACCCTGTATTTATTTATCTGGACGCATTCTGCAAACCGGAATATTTTGCAGAGTTCCTGCCTGAATATCAGAATCTGGATGAACTGAAAGCCCATTATACACGCGGCGGTCTGGGTGATGTCAAGGTTAAGAAATTCCTGAACAAAGTACTCCAGGCAGAGCTTTCTCCAATCCGCGAGAGACGTAAATACTGGGAACAGCATCTTGATGATGTATATGATATCCTCAAAGAGGGAAGCAAGGTTGCTGAAGCAAAAGCTGCACAGACACTTCATGATGTTCGTTCAGCAATGCAGATCAACTACTTTGATGATAACAGCTTAATCAAATAATTCTGTAACAAATACAAAAACAGGTTCAGATACAAAGTATATTTTACTTCAATCTGAACCTGTTTATTTTTATGTTATGATGTTAGGGTCAAAAGGCATTTTGCCCTAACTTTATATCTGATACCATTTGATCTCATTTGCCTCCAGATGTAACTGGAAGCTGCTTCCATCTCCTCTGTAAACAGTAGTATCCTGTGGCTCATAAGTATTATTTACCACACAGTATTTACCATTCTTTACATAAGCATGTACTTCTACATTGTAGTTAGTGGAATACCAGCAGTGAAGTTCTTCCTCTGCAGATGCTGACCAGAGAACTGCTCTGTAGAATACACGGCTGTTTTTGAAGCTGTATGGAAGTCCACTGATATAAACGCCTCTTCCTTTTCCGAATTTCTTTACAGCCATCTGTACTTCCTGTTCTTTCTGGATCAGGATTTCTGTCTCCGGCAATGCATAAATATTCTTCTTGCCTTCTCCAAAATCAATCTCTCCCTCTGCATCCTGCAGGATAAAATGGTCTCTGTGTTCTTCCCAGTTATATTTATCAGTGTTCAGATTGAATCCATGCTCCTCTTCCACACCAAGAATATCATCCAGCTGGAAGAATTTGCCCTGCCACTGATGTGCAGCCGGTTCTCCTACACCGATAAATCCTCCGCCGTTGTATACAAATTCCCTGACAGCAGTAATAACTGTTTCATCGATCCAGTTTTCTCCGCCTGTCTGTGCAGTATCTGCATCTCCCACATTAATAATAACATCAAAGTTTTTCAGCAGTTCTCTGTTTTCACGGATGTCATCAAAGCTGATAAATGACACGTCAAAAGGTGCACCGCTTAATGCTTCTATAATTCCAAAATAAGAATAATTCTGCTTATAATAAATAGCATGATGTACCATGTGGTTACCCCAGGAACGCATTTTTCCCCAACAGTTCAGAACTGCCACACGTTTCACGCAATAGGGAGTTGTTCCCTGAATATTATCATACAGAGTACGGAATTCCTCACATACTTCTTTGATATACTGTACAAAGTCCGGGAATTCAAGGGCAAGTTTCAGATATCCGCCGTAGCCTATTCTCTGGATCGGGCTTCTTAAGATTGCTCTTCTTGCTGTTACCCAGTTCACTTTTGCCTCTTTTACAGGATCTCCTCCTTCATGGAAGGTATCCGGGAAGAAATATGGCAGGAATCTTCCTTCTGTATATTTCACATTCTTAATGTCACTGAACAAGCGTAAGGTTGCTCCGTTTCCAACACTTCCCACTACAGCGTCCAGTCCGATGGATGCAAATTCATCCATAAAAGGTTCCATACCGATCCAGTGGTCTCCCATGAACATCATAGCCTCTTTGCCATATTCATGAACAATATCTACCATTTCTTTGGCAAGCTTCGCTACTTCTCTTCTCTGGAATGCCTGGAAATCTTTAAATTCTTTAGACGGGATTCTGTATGTATTGTTCATATATCCCTGATCAATGATATATTCCGCTCTGAAAGGATAGCCCACTTCTTTCTCAAACTGCTCCAGAATATATGGGCTGACAGATGCAGAATAGCCAAACCAGTCTACATATTTTTCTCTTGCAAGCTCATCAAATATAAGGGTAAACTGATGGAAAAATGTAGTGAAACGCACAACATCCACATATTCATGGGTATCCAGGAATCTGCGCAAACGTTCCAGAGAATGAGCTTTTGTTTTTGGCTGGCGCACATCAAATGTGATCTGTGGCTCTACATCTTTCCAGTCATTTACTACTGAATTATACATGTGTACCGGGTCCCACATAATATATGCCAGAAAGCTTACAGTGTATTCATGAAACAGCTTTGCAGATCTGATCACTACATTACCTGTTTCTTCCTCATAGCTCCACAGCTCTGTTGATACCGGTTCTCCGGTGGTGCGGTCTATAACTTCCCACCATCTGTAGATATCATCTCTTGTATTCACTGCCAGCATATCCGGATATAAATGATCCATCAGGTGAATTTCCAGCTTGTCCTCTGTTGCTGTATGGAAAGATGTCATGATATACATCTGCTGGATTTCCTCAGGATGTGCCTTTGCCCATTCATTATCCTTACGGGTTGTATAATAGGTTGCATATATCTTGGAGCCAGTGTCTTTTAATTCCTTCGGGAATTCTGTTCCGTCACAGTCACGGATCGCATCTGCACCCCACTCATCCAGTATCTCCAGTGTCTGTGGCACTACATCCAGATTGGTTGGTATTGTTACACGACCTTTTTTCATTGTTGTTTGTCTCCTCTCTCTGTATAAACCTGTCTTACTTTTTACTTATCTAACCTGATTCTGCTCTTTCTTGCGCCTTATCTGTCTATAGAATACGTTCTTTCCAAAACATTTTCAATTCTCTTTTTGCTTTGTTTTTTAGAAATCTTGCTGTACAAATCAAATTGTGATATTATATAAAAAATGTTATCGAAAATTTTGAAAGGAATTCTGTTTTTGATTATAATACCCTATATTTTTTATCTTTCAAAGTTTTTTTATGCATTTAGTCCAATCATAACAACTAAATGCAGAACAGATTCCCTCTATTATTTTTGTTCACTCTTTTGCATTAGACAAAATCACTAAATTATGGAGGAGGAACTTTTTTATGAGTACACATTCTCTTCGCTTCAGCCCTGAAGATACTGCACCACAGGAGGTCACACTTCTGAATGCATCTTCTTCCCTCTATGAAGGTGACTGGCCAAGCATTCCCCACTCCCATGCATTCACTGAATTATTTTATGTGCGGGACGGACAGGGGGAATTTCTGCTTGAAGATGAAATCTACCCTATTTCAAAAGATGACCTGATCATTGTTAACCCTCACATTAATCACACTGAAATTTCCAGAGGAAACCCACCTCTCAGCTATTTCACAGTGGGCGTAGACGGATTATCTTTCTCTTTTAATGATCAGAAAGAATATCGCATCTTTAACTGCAGAAAAAAGAAAACAGATCTGCTTTTTTACTTTAATGCTCTGTTTCAAGAACTGGATAATCAATCGGAAGGGTACGAAAAAATCTGCAGACATATGCTTAATATTCTGATCCTTCAGCTTCAGCGGATCACAGATTCTCCTTTTGAACTGATCACTGCACAACATCCAAGCAAGGAATGTGCACATATCAAGCGATATCTTGATTCTAATTACGGAGAAAACATCTCTCTTGATCATCTGTCTGCCATCAGCCACCTGAACAAGTATTATCTCAGCCATGAATTTACCAAATATTATGGGATTTCTCCTATGAACTATCTAAACCGAAAGCGGATTGAGGTATGTAAAGAGCTTCTGGAAAATACTGATTACGGGATTTCAGATATTGCGCATCTCACAGGATTCTCCTCTCAGAGTTATCTCTCCCAGAGCTTTCGCAAATCCTGTGGCATGACTGCAGGAACTTACCGTAAACTTAAGAAAAAAAGAAAGGATCCTATTTAATATCATGCAATACACATTTCCAAACTACTATAAAGAATTTTCCTGCATTGCAGGAGCCTGTCCGGATACCTGCTGCGCAGGATGGCAGATCGTGATTGACGATCAGACACTGAAGAAGTACCAGCACTTTAAAGGTCCGTTCCGCAATCGCCTGCACAATGATATTGACTGGAAAGAACATGTTTTCCGCCAGTATAACAGACGCTGTGCTTTTCTCAACGAAGAGAACCTGTGTGATATCTACACAGAAGCAGGACCGGAAATGTTCTGCAGAACCTGCAGAAATTATCCTAGACATATTGAAGAATTTGAAGGTCTGCGTGAGATTTCCCTGTCGCTCTCCTGTCCGGAGGCAGCAAGGATTTTACTTTCCCAAAAAGAAAAGGTACACTTTATCACAAAAGAAAAAAAGACAAAAGAAGAAGTCTATGATGACTTTGATTATTTCCTGTTCACTGCACTTATGGACACCCGTGATATGCTTATAGATATCATCCAGGACAGAGCTGTACCCATGCAGAAACGTCTGTGGAAACTTCTGGCTGCTGCACATGATTTCCAGTTATGTGTAAATAAAAATGAACTCTTTAAATGGGAAGAAATGCGAAAACGACATGAAGATTCCGGATACGGAGATAGATTTTGCAACAAAATTTACTCTCGTATAAATACAGATAACATAGAAAACAGTTCTGCTGCATCTGCCTGCGCAAATACACCAGAACAATTATTTAAAAAAATGTGGAAAAATGTTGTCCCGGAAATGGAGGTTCTGCGCCCGGGATGGCAGGAATACTTAAAGAATTGTCTGACTCCACTGTATAATGGAAATACAGATCCGCAGTCTGACTCCGGAAATCTTTATTCCTGGCAGAAAAGTGAATTTGATTTCTCTTATCCGGACTGGCAGATTCAGGAGGAACAGCTTCTTGTTTACTGGATCTATACCTATTTCTGCGGTGCAGTTTATGATGATGAGATCTTCACCAAGGTGAAAATGGCAGTTGTGGGCACCCTGTTCATCCATGAATTAAATGTGGGAACCTATCTGAAAAACAACCGGCAGTTTAAGCTGGATGACCAGATCCGTATCTGTTATCAGTTTTCAAGAGAACTGGAACACTCAGATCTTAACCTGAACAGATTTGAAGAATTAATGTCTGAAAAAGAGATTTTCTCCTTTGAAAATTCTGCTGAAAATCTGCTGATGCATACTTTCCCTGTCTTATCTGTATCATCTGACACCTCAGGTAGTCAGATGAACATTTATGCTTTGTAAAAAAACCTTACGGTACAGAAAATATCTTTATACGGATATTGTTCTGTACAGCAAGGTTTTTTATCGCTAGAGCATTTTTCAAACACGCTCAGGCCAGTGCCAGCAAATCTTTTCCTTCTTTCAGCCTCTCATAAAACTGTATGTAGAAATCCTGATCCTGGTCATATGGTTTGAGATAGAATCTGTTCACCACAAAGAGGTTCAGATTTCTGATCAGATCTGGATCCTCAGCATTGTACAGTACTTCCTGCACATCCAGCAGAAAATAATGCCAGTCATTGACAAATTTCTCATAATTTTTCAGATCCGGTGTGTCAATCCATTTTTTTACCTTGATCTTACTTCTGTTTGTTTTGTGACATTCATGGATCTGAAGAATATATTTAAAACTGCCATTCTCGTAGAATCTTCCCAGCGGGAATAATCTGCAGAATCCCGGCCGAATAGAGTGGATGTGACAGCGTCCTTCACTGTTAAGGAATATACACTGTTCCTTAACTCCTGTCATCCGAAGATGCGGAAGGATATTTCCATCTGTCACTCCCAGTTCCAGATATTCCTGTAAAAGCTGCTCTGCTGATTTCTGTAATCCTGCCGACAATCTGTATACATCATATGGATCCAGGAGCACAGAATCTCCCATTCCCTGACAACAGTCACAGCAGCCTTCACAGTCATGGCAGTCTGCCTTTACCATATCATTAGAATCATATAATTTACCATCCGAAATCTCTTCCAGTGTCTGTTCTCTGCGCATATGCTATGCTTTTTCCTTTCTCTCAAAAGCCTCTAATCCTGTAACACCCCAGTCTGAAGCAAGATCTTTCATACCTTCCAAAACTTCCTCCCTTGAATATCCGTTATCATCCAGGAAATCTCCATCCATATCATTCAGATACAGATAAAAGGTCAGTGCCAGTTCCAGATAGTCTACATCATCTTCTACCATACCCATATATAATTCGTTTTCTGCTTCATTGATCTTGCCTTCTTCTGCCAGTTTCATAATTGTAGCAAAAAGCCGGTCTGCCTCTGTGTAATCTGCTTCCTTCTCCGGAAGTTTGTAATTGGGCTGCTGCTCATGAAGCAGAAGCTTCGCGATCAGTCTTCCTACGTCCTGAATATTTCTTATCATATGATCATCCTGTACTGCCATAATATTATCTTCCCTTCTTTTTTATTTTACCTAGAGTGTGTCTGAAAAAGGCTTTCTGCAAGATGTGCGTCACAATTTGTGGTATATTTTGCCCGGATGAGGCGCCGTAGCGGGCTACGGCAACTGAATTCGGGTGAAATATCCCGCAAAGTGGGGGCGTGCAGATTGCGGGGAATGATTTTTCA
>ENA-OQBT01000845-OQBT01000845.1-human-gut-metagenome-genome-assembly--contig:-NODE-845-length-15798-cov-2.129539_pt1 | contig 15798 bp, 25 predicted proteins | sample MGYA00242749_ERZ504557 | MGnify/ENA primary metagenome ERZ504557 (study PRJEB26092, sample SAMD00036243) | human gut metagenome | host: Homo sapiens | study: EMG produced TPA metagenomics assembly of... | reverse complement strand
GGATATACCGCACGTAACGAACAGCGGGCCTGACTCTTTGATTCGCGCGCGAGCAGTATCGATATCAAACCCGGTCGCGTCGCAGCAATAAAGGTTGCCAGTTCGGGCAATCTCATCAGCATTGTGCCAGGTCACTATATCGATAATCGCATCAGCACCCGTAATAAAGTAGAGCTTTACCTGAGGCGGGTAAAAGTCGCGCAGGCGCGCAGCGTATCGGCTGTATAGGTGACACCGGCACGATCGATCTCGAAGCGGCTTGCCAAAAAGGCCGGGTTCGCGGCGGTCGCGAGGACCGTCATGGCATAACGGTCCTCGGCCGGCGTCACCGGTTTATCGAGTTTAAAGGCGGGAGAGCCGGCCGGCATAAAGAGCACAGCGTCCAAGTCGAGGGACTCACGCGCCTGCTCGGCGGTCACCAGGTGCCCGTAATGGATGGGGTCAAAGGTGCCACCCATAATGCCGAGCCTAAACTCCTGCCCGCCCTCTATGGGAAGCTCGGGCAGACCGATTCCACCGCGCAGCGACATGGCTTACTCGCCTCCGGGATCTCGACATCTTCCGCAGCAACAGCATCATCGGTACCGCCAATGGTATCCACCGCGTCGACAGCCTCCAAGCTATCATCGGCGACATCAACGACCTCGACGGCGACGTCCTCGCTACCGTCCTCAAGCTCGTCCTCGAACTCCGAGAAGTCCTCGGCGCCCTCAAAGTCAAAGGCGCGCTGGCAAATGCGAACCTCGTCGCCGGCACGGCAGCCGGCCTTTTGGAGCGCATCGTCAACGCCCATGCGGGAAAACTTATGCTGCAGGTAGATGACGGCCTCCTCGTTTTCCCAGTCGGTCTGGATAACCAAGCGCTCGATGGCGCGACCGACCACGCGGAAGGCACCGGGCTCCTCCTGGACGATACGGAAGCGCTTCTCGCGCTGCAGGCGGCGACGCTCCCACTCCTCGTCGCGCAGATCGACCGGCTCATCAGAGACCGCAAGTTCCGCGCGGAGCTTGGCCACCTGCTCGCCCACGGCAAGCATCAACGTGTTGAGACCGGCACCCGTCACAGCGGACACGGCAAAGAACATATGCCCGTCGTCGAGCGCCGCACGCTTAAGGTCGGCAATCTTGTCGGCCGTGCCCGGCGCATCGCACTTGTTGGCGACGACGATCTGCGGACGCTCCGAAAGCTCAGCGCCATACTGCTCAAGCTCACGGTTAATAATGCGATAGTCCTCAACCGGATCGCGATCCTCAAACCCGCCCGTCATGTCAACGACATGCATGATCAAGGCCGTGCGCTCAATGTGGCGCAGGAACTGATGGCCCAGGCCACGACCCTCGCTCGCGCCCTCGATGAGACCGGGGACGTCGGCAACGACGTAAGAATATTCGCCGGCACGCACCATGCCAGATGGCACAAGCGTGGTAAACGGGTAGTCGGCAATCTTGGGACGGGCAGCGCTCATACGCGCGATGAGCGAGGACTTGCCGACAGAGGGAAAGCCCACAAGCGCGGCATCGGCCATGAGCTTCATCTCGAGCTCGATCCAATGCTCCTCAGCCGGCTCACCCAGTTGGGCAAATGCAGCGCGCGGCGCACCGACGTCACAAAGTGAGTGTTGCCCAGACCGCCAGCACCACCGGGCGCCACGACAACGCGCTCGCCGTCGTGCACCAGGTCGGCAATCTCGAACATCGGGGTCTGCGTCTCGGGATCGAGCTCGCGGACTACGGTGCCCATGGGGACTTTCAAAATCAGGTCCTCACCGCTTTTGCCGTTGCGGCGGGCACCCTGGCCATGCGTTCCGCGCTCGGCACGGAAGTGATGCTTAAAGCGGTAATCGATCAGCGAGGACAGCTGAGCGTCGGCCTGAATGACGACGTTGCCGCCACGACCGCCGTCGCCGCCATCGGGGCCGCCCTTGGGAACAAATGCCTCGCGCCTAAACGACATGCATCCGGCTCCGCCGTCGCCGCCGCAAACGTTAATTCGGCTGATATCGGTGAACTGTGACAACAGAATCGCTCCTACAAAAAAGAGGGAGACCCTTGAATCCTAAAACTCAAGTGCCTCCCACATATGTGCTCTATGAAGGGTGAATTACGCGTTCGCGAGCGGGCGTACGCTGACCCTGTGCTTGATACCCTTGTGGAACTCAACGGTACCGTCGACCAGCGCGAACAGCGTGTCGTCCTTGCCACGGCCAACGTTCTCACCCGGGTGGATGTGCGTGCCGTGCTGACGGACGAGAATCGTGCCCGTGGTTACCGTCTGGCCGGCATAGCGCTTCGTGCCAAGCGCTGACCGCGGGAGTCACGGCCATTACGGAGGAACCGAGTCCTTTTTTGTGTGCCATTGTGTATACCTACTCTTTCGTTACGAGTGTAATCTACTCGGCGACGGGAGCCTCGGCAACAGCCTCAGCCTCTGCCTTGACAGCCTTCTTGGCGCGGGAGGTAGCCTGAACCTTCACGATCTTCAGCTTGGTGAGCTGCTGACGATGACCCTTCAGACGACGATAGCGCTTGCGCTTGTGGAACTTGAAGACCAGCTGCTTCTCGCCCTTGAACTGCTCAACGATCTGAGCGGTAACCTTGGCCTTGGCCAGCTTGTCGGGATCGGTGACGATCTTCTTACCATCGTTGAGGAAGATAACCGGCAGGGTGATCTTATCGCCCTCATTGCCCTCGATCTTCTCGACGGTGATGACATCGTCGGTGGCGACCTTGTACTGCTTGCCGCCCGTGTTAACGATTGCGTACATGTTTACTTGCCTTCATGCATCAGTTAGTGCAACAGCCGAATATAGTAGCAGGCGATAATACCCCCGTCAACGAGTATGTGGAGCAAATCCACAAGTTCGCACAGGTATGGGGCTGACGAGTCGGCCCTCGTCGTCCTCGCATGCTTGATTCTGACGCTCGACATCGTAGGAGCAGATGGTCACGAGGTCTTGCATACCGGTGGAAACGATAGGTGCATCGACGCCCGGGGTCAAGCCCTGCAACAAAACATCAGCGGCAGAAAGCAAAATTTCCGGACGCATGGAGCCCTCGTTATCGGCATGGGTGTCGAGCATGAGCACCAGATGGTCACGGCGCTCCCCTGCCTTAAGCTCATAGCCGACGAGCGTATGATCCAAGTCCAGGCGCTTGCTCTTTTTGCCACGCGCGTAGTCGATGCCGTGGCCCGCGCGCAGCGTATCGATAGCACGACGCACCTCGTCGGCGGAGGCCGGCGCGTCGGGATTCAGATGCAGGTCGATACGATAGGACAGACGCGTGAGTTGCGCCGTCAGCGCCGGCGTGCGCACGTCGATGTATGCCGCCTCGATGGGGGCCAGATCGGCCGGAGATGATACCGCCAGGCGCTCAAACGCCTCGTCGAGTGCAACGAACTCAGTCATAAACAGGTCATACCACTCACAAGTCGACGACGTTCCCACCGGCAGCGCCGACGAAAAGCCCACGCGCATGTGCGGAGAGAAGCCTTGCGTCACGGCATAGGGCAGCCCCGCGCGACGCACGATGCGCTCAATGGTATGAATCACTTCGAGATGGCCCAGGTACTTAAGACGGTCGCGCTTGCCATAGCGAACGCGAAGCCTAAAGAGCGTGGGGTTGTCGGTCAGGCGCTCACTCATGCGCGATCACCCACCAATACGTTCTTGGCGTGGAGCGTGGGGCAGATTCCGCAGCCGGTGCACGAGGTGCGGGTACAGTCGGGCGTCGTGACGCCCTCCAGCGAGCGACGGTACTCGCGCTCGAGGAAGCCGCGCAAGCAGCCGGGGCTCACGTGCTCCCAGGGCAGGCGCCAGTCCAGTTCGTAGGGCAGGTGCACGAACTCGTTGAGATCGATGCCGTTTTTGGCCGCAGCCGACTTCCAGTTGTCGAGCGAAAAATGCTCCACCCAGGCGTCAAAACGTGAGCCCGCACGCCAGGCGTCGATGATGACCGGCGTCATGTCGCGACCGGCGCGGGACAGCGCAGCCTCGACGAGCGAAGTCTCGGCATCGTGGTAGTGCACGCGGACCGCACGGTTGCGAACGCTCGTGACGAGGAGCTTCTGACGGCGCTTGACGTCGTCGTAATCGAGCTGCGGGCACCATTGGAACGGCGTGGCGGCTTGGGGATAAACACCGACACCGGAGATGGACACCGAGATGGAGCCGCGGCGCGCCTTGGGAACCACGGAGCGCCCGAGCTCGAGCACATGGTCGGCCAGGTTGGCGATGGCCACGATATCCTCGTCGCGCTCGCCGGGAAGGCCCATCATGAAGTAGAGCTTCATGCGGTTCCAGCCAGCCTCGAAGGCCGCCTTGGCCGCACGGTCCAAGTCCTCCTCGGTCACGTTCTTGTTGATGATGTCGCGCATGCGCTGACTGCCGGCCTCGGGGGCAAACGTCAGGCCGCCCTTCTTTTCGCCGGCGACCGACTCGGCCATATCCACGCCAAACGAATCCAGGCGCTGCGAGGGAATGGACACGCGAATGCCCGTATCTTCCAGACGGCGGTTAAGGCGACCGAGCACATCGCGGATGCAGGAGTGATCGGTGGTCGAAAGCGAGGTAAGCGACACCTCGTCATAGCCGGTCTTTTCCAGGCCCTGGATCACCGAGGACACAATCTGGTCGGCCGAGCGCTCGCGCACCGGGCGATAGGTCATGCCGGCCTGGCAAAAACGGCAGCCGCGGGCACAGCCGCGCAGAATCTCGATCGACAGGCGATCGTGAACGAGCTGCGCGTAGGCACGCACGACTGCGACAACGGATTGGTAGCGCCAAAGTCCTCAACGACGCGCTTGTAGACCACCGGCGGGACGTCTTTGCCCTCACGCGGCACGGTATAGCCGTGCGGAGAGCAAGGCTCGTCATAGCGCACCTCATACAGAGACGGCACATAGGTACCGGCGACCGTCGCGAGCTGCTCGACAATCTGAGCGCGCGAGACGCCTTCGTCGCGCAAGCGGCGATGCAGCTGACAGATCTCGAGCAACGACTCCTCACCTCGCCAATGAGGATGGCATCGAAGAAGGCCGCATACGGCTCGGGGTTATAGACCGAGGGACCACCGGCGACGATGATGGGATCGTCCTCGGTACGGTCGGCGGCGAGCAGCGGAATGCCGGCGAGGTCGAGTGCCTCGAGGAAGTTGGTGACGGCCATCTCGTGAGGCACATGCATGCCGACGATATCGAACGAGGCCACAGGCGCCGCGCCCCTCGAGCGACAGCAGCGGAATCCCCGCCTCGCGCATGGCATCGCCCATATCGGGCCACGGCACATAGCCGCGCTCGCAGGAAATGCCCTCGGCTGATTGAGGATGTTATAGAGAATGGCGATGCCCTGGTTGGGCAGACCGACCTCATACACGTCAGGGTAGATCATGCAGCAGCGGTAATCGGCATCGGCCTTGGAGAGCGTGCCCCACTCATGGTCGATATAGCGACTCGGCTTCTCGACCTTTGCGAGCAGAGGCTCAATCAAATGAAAACAGTCTTGGTACACAGCGCGCAAAAGAAACCCCTAAGCAGCGAGATCAGATGCGTCCTCAAAGGGACCCATGGGACGAGTAGCACCGGCAACCGTGGTCACCAGGTCGCGAACGCGCGAGAACGTGGCGGCAGCCACCTCGTTGGCACGGCTGTAGTCGATATCGCGCTCGTACAGCGAAACGAGCGCACGGCCCATACCATAGGTTCCCGCGGCGGCGGTCAGCGCCTTGACGGCAAACCCGATATGCGGCGTCTGCTTTACCAGGCGCGGGTGACGGCGCGGAGCACCAAACCGCCGGCAAGCACGCCCGCGACCTCGTAGCCGCGCTCGGGCTTAATGCCGCGTCCAAAGATGGCCGCCAGCTCAAAGACCATGCCCACCTGCGCCAGCGCCATAACGGGATAATCGGCCCCCGGCAAAAACACCAGCGCACCCGTCGCCATATTGGTAAGCGCGCACGAGGTGATGATGCGGTTGGCGGCGGCGATACGCATAAAGGCGAAGTTCGCCGCAAATGCCGTCTCCTTGTCCGTGCGATCGAGAATCCAGCGGGCAAGCGTCTCGAGCAGATACGTCTTATCGGTAGCCGCCACCGCGCCGAGCATGGGCGTGGACTCCTGGATAAAAGGCACCTCGACAGCAGACTCGGCCAGCACGCACACGGGGGCGCCGGCAATCACGAGCTCCTGTACAGCGCTCTCCAGACGGTCGGATCCGCACGAAAGGACCAGCACCACATCGGTATCGGTCTTGGGGACGATACGGTCCTCACCCAGGCGCTCAACGCGCACAATGCCAGACGTCGTCTGCGGCACGAAGGCATCGCGCACCGTCTCGACCAAAAAACGCGAGGCAGACGAATCGAGGTAGACGGACACGCGAACCGGCGTGTCGGAATCCTTCTTGGTGGTCGCGCCCATCTTAAAGACGCGGGTCAGCTTGTCCACGGGAATCTTCATAGCAAACCCCTCCAGCGGTTACGCGGCGCCCGAACGATGCCGCCATATGGATTGTACGATACCCACCGTCAGCAACTGGATCATCATCGAGGACGAACCGAAGCTAATGAACGGCAGCGGAATACCGGTAATCGGCATCATGCCGATGCACATGCCGATGTTCTCGAAGGTCTGGAATGCCCACATGCCGACGATACCCACGCATGACAAGCGTAGGAACAGAGACTCACACTTAAAGGCGACGCGAATCGTCGAGAACATGAGCAGCACGTACAGGCACAGCAGCAAAAAGGAGCCGCAGAAGCCAAAGGTCTCGGACAAAAAGGCAAAGACGAAGTCGGTGTGGAACTCGGGCAGAAAGCCACCGGCAGACTGCGTCGCATGGCCCAGCCCTTTACCGAAAAAGCCACCCGATCCAACCGCGATGAGCGATTGCTGCAAGTTGTAGGCATCGTCCGAATCGGCATTATCGGGGTCGATAAAGACGTCAGTCGGTTCATCTGGTACTGCTTGATCAAAACGTCATGGCCCAAAAGAGAATCGAGCACCGAATCGAGCGCCAGGACGAGCGCCACCAAACCCACGAGCAGAGCCAAGGTCGACAGCACCCATTCGCGGCGCGCACCGCTCATGCAGATCACAACGGCACCCGACACCAACACGACCAGGCCCGAACCCAGGTCGCCCATGGCGACGACGGCCAAAAACGGAACGGAGAGCATGCCACAGAGCTTAATGTAGTCGCGCGCGGTATCGATGCGGCCGTTGTACTGCGAACCAAGCGTGGCGATAAAGAAGATCGTGATGAGCTTGGCAAGCTCGACCGGTTGGAAGGTAAGGCCGATACCGGGAATCTTGATCCAGCCCGTCATGCCCAGACCTCCCGTATAGGACAGACCCGGAATCTTGGGCGAGAAAATCACAATGAGGTCGATGACGAGCAGCGCCGTCGAGAAGTTAGAGATGCCGCGCAGATCGGTACGCCAGACGAGCACCGCAAGCACCGCACCGATGCCGATGCCCAACAGGTGGCGCGAAAATGAGGCGTCGGCCTTAAACTGCGAGGCCGACCAAATGATGATGGCGCCATAGGCTACGAGCGCCAAGCTGCCAGCAGCACGCCGATGTGCACCTTCTGGCGAAACGTACCGCGCGAGGCCGAAAGCTGCTTGTTGACACGGTCCAGGCTGCTGCGAGAACCAGTTTTAGTTGAGCGGAACAGGTCCGCCGGCGAAAAATCCATCGCAACCTCCTATCGAACCGAGGAATCGCCCGTGGCAGAAGATGTGTCGGGCTCATCATAGATGGCGCCGAGCACATCGCGCACGACGTGCAGCGCGGTATCGGAGCCACCACCGCCCTGTTCCAAGACAGTGACAATCACGTACTTGGCTCATCGGCCGGCGCGTAGGCGCAAAACCACGCGTAATCGTCCTCGCCGCTCTTCTCGCCCGTGCCGGACTTACCGTAGACCGTGGGGGTCAAGGAGTTAAAGTGCGCGGCGGTCGAAGTCGACGCCGAATAAATCACATCGTGCATGCCGTTGCGGACCAGCGCCAGGTCGGCATCGCTATTGATGTGGGCCTCCAGGCGCTTCTTTTTGCCCTTACCGTTGTACTTATAGGCATCGCCGTCGCCATCGCGCGACACCGCCGACAAGAAGACGTGGGGCACATACTGCTTGCCGCCGTTGGCGAGGCCCATGTAAGCGCAGGCCATCTGCAGCGGTGTCACCAAAATGTCGCCCTGGCCGATAGCGATGTTAGTCATATCGCCGGCGTTCCACTTGCGGTCCTCGGCCGAGGCGTCGGTAAAGTACGACTCTTTCCACTTGGCGTCGGGAATGCGGCCCGTACCCTCGCTTGGCAGATCGATGCCACAGGTCTTGCCCAGGCCCCAACGGCGAAAGACCTCTTGCAGACCCTCGGGATGCTGGTCGTTGTAGAAAAACGCCTTGCCCATATCGTAGAACACGGGGTCACACGAGTTGGCAATACCCGATTGCAGCGTCATGGTGCCGTGGCCAGACGTCAGCCAGCAGCGCTTGCCCCAAGCCTTACCCAGGCCCGTCCAATAGCCCGTGCAGTTGGTTGTCTGCGTTGAAGTGTAGGTTCCAAACTCAAGACCGGCCAGAGCCGAGAGCGGCTTGATGGTCGAAGCCGACATATACTGGCCGCTAATGGCGCGGTTGAGCAGCGGATGCGAACCCTTGTCGTCGTTGAGCTCGGTCCACACGTCGTTGGAAACGCCGCCGATGAACACCGACGGATCAAACTTGGGCTCGCTCGCCATACCCAGAATCTCACCATTGTTGGGATCGAGGCACACCACGGCGCCGTTGCCGGCATCGCTATGACCCGTGGTCTTGGCAAGCTCAATGGCATTCGCCAGAGCCGTCTCGCAGGCCTGTTGAATCTTAAGATCCAGCGTAAGCTTAATGTCAGAACCGGCCTTGGCTGGAACGGCGCCGGCTTGACCGGTCACGTTACCCGAGGCGTCAACTTTCACGGTCTGCTCACCACGAATGCCCTGCAGCAGATTTTCGTAGTAAATCTCTACGCCCGCCTGGCCCACAATATCGCCCGATTGATACGAGATCTGGCCAGCCGCGCTATCGTTGCCGTCCGACGACTTCTTATTCTGTGCCTCGAGCTGCTCGGAGGTAATGGTGCCGGTATAGCCAAGATATGGCAGGCGGTCTCGCCATACGGGTACTGGCGCTCAGTGCGCTCGGCGATCTTCACGCCGGGAAACTCACCGGCGTGCTCCTGAATGTAGGCGACAGTAGAGCGGCGCACGTCAGTCGCGATCGTATGCAGGCTCTGCGCGCCTTCGGAATTGTCCTGGATGTTGCGCAGCACAGCGACATACGGCATGCCGACACGTTGCAAGATGACGCACCAGTACCTTATCGTCGGCAAGGTCGCGATAGGCGACGACGGCGAGCGAGGGGCGGTTTTGCACCAGCGCGCGCCGTGCGGTCCAAGATGCGGCCACGCACGGCAGGCGTGGTAACGGTACGGGTCTGATTGCTCTTGGCCTGCTTGTCGTAGTAGTCGGACGAGACCATCTGCATGCCCCACAGCTTAACGGCAAGTGCGGCAAACATCGCACCCACGCCCGCGGTGAGGATGGAAAAGCGGCCCTTGAAGCCGTAGCGGCCGTATTGCCCTCGCCCTCGGTGGCGCGCGGGGCCGTTCCGTGCTGCGTGTCATAGGTAAAGCGGGAGTCGCCGCGGCGCATGATGACCAGCGCGACCACAATGGCCACGACCAGCACGATGCCAGCGACAACAACCGTCAACTGGGAAGACATCTACAGACCTCCCCTATTTGAGCTTACGGGTCTTGAGCTTAAAGCGCATACCCGTCTGACGCCCACCGCGCGCGGAGAACCCATAGCCAGACTGCGGCGCGACGCCGGACATCAAAAACGGAACGGCGACCAGACCGGTCAGAATCGAGGACGGCAGGGCGTGTCCAAAGATCGCCACGACAAAACTCGATTCCAGTCCCATAAACAGCAAGATAATGCTGTAGATCACGTTAATGGCAAGCGCAAAGGCGCCCACCGTGATGCCGCGAGCGCTCGGGGTGCCGCCCGTCTGACCGGCGGCACTGTGTGTCAGGGCAAAGCTGCCCACTGTCAGCAACAGCGACATCACGCCCACCGGCACGGCTGCCGACAGGTCGTAGAACAGGCCGCTGCAAAAACCGCAGATGACGGCCCGCGTGGGATCGCCCGAAAACACACTCAGACACACCAGGATAATCATAAAGTTGACGCGACCGCCCGCGATGGAGATCTGCGGCGCCAAGCCCGCCTGCAGCAGGACGCAGACAATGGCGGCAATCGCAAAAGTGCGGGAGCCAGTCCCCTGTTCGTGTAGATCCATGGACATGCCTCCCTATTCGCTCGAGCCCGAGTCAGTCGTGTCGGACGCATCGGAGCTTTCATCCGAGCTTTCGTCTTTTGACTTGGTGGCCGCATCGCGCGAGGTGCCCTGCGGCGTACTGTTGGCGCTGCTCACATCCTCGTCCGAAGCCGACTGTTCATCGGTCAGCGACGTAATGACCAGCACTTCCTCGTTGTTTTCGGCCGTTGTCTGGGCGCGCACGACGATGGTGTAGTACACATCGTTGGCAGACTTTTCCACCGACGAGACGGTACCGAGCGGGAGCCCTTGGGAAACACGCCACCAATGCCCGAGGTCACGATGATGTCGCCCACCTTCACGTCGGAGTCGACACTCACGTGCTCCAGGCGCAGGTGCCGTCGGGCTGCCCCTGTAGCATGCCCTGAGCGCGCGTATCCTGCACCATGGCGGACACGCCCGAGTTCTCATCACCGATCAAGCGCACGGTGGAGGTCTTGGCCGAAACTCGATAATCTGACCGATAACACCGGCAGAACTCGTCACGGGCATGTTAATGGTAAGACCATCGGCAGAGCCTTTGTCGATGGTGACCGTCGAAGTCCAGGCATCGCCCGACGCGCCGACAATGCGAGCCGCGGTAGACTTGAGATTGTAGGTCGACTGCAGACCGACCAGGCTCTCGAGTCGCTCGGCGGTCTTTTGAGCCTCGGAGAGCTCGGCAACCTTAGACGTCAAGACCTCGTTTTGCTTCTTAAGCTCGTCGAGGGTGTCTTGCGAAGCCGTAAGGTTTGAGAACACGTTTCCGATTGCGTTAAAGGGCGCGGCCACAGCCGAGCCCACAAAACGCACCGGCGAGGTAATCGTCGTCACGCCAGAACGCACGGCGTGAATCGGTCCCGCCTCGCCTTCACGAATATAAAACGTGAGCAGCAGCACCGAAATCACGCTGAAAACAATCAACGGGCGCATACCCGTTGATTGTCGTTTGGTATTCAGATTTGAAGAGAAACCCGAAGATCGTGCCAAATGGAATCCACCTTTTGGAAATTAAGCATTAGTCTGGACGAAGCCACCGTCAAACGCGTTGGCCTCGAGCACGCGGGCGCAGCCATTCACGACGTTGTCGAGCGCCGTAGGGCTAACGTTGACCGAAACGCCGGTCTCGTCACGCAAGCGCACGTCAAGGCCGCGCAGCAGCGCACCGCCGCCGGTCAGCAGGATGCCGTAGTACATAAGATCCGAGGCAAGATCGGGCGGCGTGGCGTCGAGGGCGTCCTTGACGGCTTGGCCATCTCGTCGAGCGGCTTGTTGAGCGCGCGACGAATCTCCTCACTCTCGATGCGCACGGTCTTGGGCAGGCCCGTGATCACGTCGCGACCATTGACCTCGACGTCGAGCTCATCCTTGAGCGGCACGGCAGAACCGACCTTGATCTTGATGTCCTCGGCCGTGCGCTCGCCGATAGCCAGGTTATAAGCATCGCGAACGTGGGTAAGGATGGCCTGGTCAAACTCGTCACCGGCAATGCGGATAGACTGCGACACGACGATACCGCCCATGGCAATAACGGCGACCTCGGTGGTACCGCCGCCGATATCGATGACCATGGAGCCAGTGGGCTCCTCGACAGGCAAATCGGCGCCGATGGCAGCGGCCATGGGCTCCTCGATCAGGTATGCCTGGCGGGCACCGGCCTGGATCGTAGCCTCAAAAACGGCGCGCTTCTCGACCGACGTAACGCCGGAGGGGACGCAGACGACAACGCGCGGACGCGGGGTCCACGGATAGCGCTTCTCGGACGCTTTGTCGATAAAATAGCGAAGCATGGCCTCGGTAACGTCGAAGTCGGCGATAACGCCGTCCTTAAGGGGCGCACAGCCACAATGTTACCGGGCGTACGGCCGAGCATGCGCTTTGCCTCGATACCGACAGCCAGGATGCGCTCATCGTTCTTGTCGATGGCGACAACGGAGGCTCGCGAATGACGATGCCCTTGCCGCGCACGGAGACAAGCGTGTTGGCGGTGCCGAGGTCGATGGCAAGATCGCCCGCATAGCTACCGAAGAACATATCCATCAAAGAAAACAACGCAACTCCTGATGTGTTGGATGATTGCTGGAAAACTACTAGCCCATCATACTAGCGCAAGCCCGGCACCTCACTTGCGGTGAAGCACCGGGCAGCGCCAAATCTCATAAGGTCACTACTGGTTGTCAGCGGCCGAGAGATCGATGTCGAGCGAGGAGACGGCCCAACCGATATGGTTGTCGGAGCGCACGAACTTGACGGTGTACTCCTGCTCGCCGCCCTTGGACAGCGACGCCTTGACCTTGGCGGTGGTCTCGGTCATAGACTGATCCATGCCCTCGATGGAGACGGTGGCGCCCTGCGGGATCGAGGAAATGATCATCGACTTGGCGTCCTCGGACAGGCTGGAGGCCAGACAGGACTCGGCCTTGGCGGTATAACCGTCACCTGCGGCCTGGAACAGGTCGGTGACAACAGACTCCTGCGAAGGGAAGCCCAGGCCGCGCGTGTAGGCAAAGCCAAGACCGCCGGCGGCAAGGACAATCAGCAGAAGCAGCACCAAGAAGACCTTGAGCCCCGTGTGGCGATGGCGACGACGGACCTTGGCCTCCTTGCGGTCCTGCTGAACCATCTCGGACTCGGACAGGGTAAAGAAGCCGGTGTCAGAGGGATCGGGCATAAACTGACCGGTCGCGCCCGTGGGATCGAGCGGGTCGACGGCGGGAGCATCCATCGCGGGAGCGGAGCCGTGGCCATGGCCGTCTGGGCTGAAAGCGCAGCCAAGGAATCGTGCACGCGGGCAAGTTCGTCGGCCTGCTCGGGCGTGAGCTGATAGATGCCGTCGGCGGTGGCGGCGTTAAAGGCATCGAGCGCGTCAGAGGGCGACCGGCGGCAGAGAGCGCCTCGCCCATACCGGCGTTAAGCGCACGCGTGTCGTCGCGCGGACCGGCAAAGTCGATGGCCGTGCGGTAGGTCTCTACGGCGTCCGCCGGACGGCCGAGCTTAATGAAGCAACGACCGAGCTCGCCGAGTGCGGCGGCAGGAGCCGGATTGGCGCCGTCGATGGCGGCCTGACGGAAGGCGGTTCCCGCGTTGGCATAGTCGCCCGACTGGAACAGGGCGTTGCCCAGGCCAGATAGGCCTTAAACGGCGTGGCATAAGATGCATCCTGCGTTGCGGCGGAGAACGCCTGGGCTGCGGTCACATAGTCGCCCACGGCAGCAAGCGCCTTGCCGCGGTTGGTGAGCAGCGCGCCGCGCTTGCCATAGGTACCGTCGTTAAGGGCGGCGGCGTAGGCCTCGGCGCCTCGGCATACATGCCCAGATGCATCAAGGCGTTGCCGCGCAGATGTCGGCCTCACCCATATCTCACTGGGTGTCTTGCCGCACCGAGCATCTGGGCGCAGCGGAATATCACCCGCGCGATAAGCGGCGCGGCCCTGTTGGATCAGCTGGCTATTCAAGGAAGTCCCCTTTACTCGTGAACGATCTCGACGTGGACGATCTCGTCGCCGGCACGCAGCTGCGAAATCACATCGAGCCCTCGACCGTGGTGCCAAAGACGGTATAGCCGGAGTCGAGGTTATGCTGGGCGCCAGGCAGAAGTAGAACTGCGAACCTGCGGAATCGGGATCATGGAACGCGCCATGCAAGTGCGCCGTCGACGTGGCTGTTACGCGGATTGGTAGCGAACTCGCCCTTGATGCAGTAACCGGGGCCGCCGGTACCGAGCATGCCGTCGGGGCCCTCAAGCCCGGCAGCGACATCGGCGCCGGACATATCGCGGGTATTGGGGTCGCCGCCCTGGATCACAAAACCGGGCACATAGCGATGGAACTTAAGGCCATCGTAAAAACCCATCGTGGAAAGTTCGCAGAAGTTTGCCACGTGAATGGGGGCGCCCTCGCCGTCAAACTTGACCTTGATGGTGCCCTTCGACGTCTCGATCACCGCGCACTCGTCGCCGACAAGCTGATACTCGGGCGTGTAGAGCTCTTTCTTAAAACCAAACATGTGGTTCCTTCCTCGTGCGTTTAAAGCATATTTGTTCGAATTGTAGCAATAAGCACAGGCTTTCATCAATTGCGCACGCAGGTTATACCGCTTATGGTGCATTAATTACGAGCGCTGCTGCGGCTTCCAAGCGCCCACGTTGGCATCGTACTGGTTGAGTGCGCTGTTGCCGCCCTGCGCGATGGGTGCCAAGATCTCGCTCTGGCGAGCGCTCAGCGACTCACCGTCGGGAATGGATAGCGAGACGTCCCAGCTCTGGCAGATCACATCGACACGCTCGTACATCCACTGGGCAAGCTGCTTTAGATGATCGATGTCCTCCGCATAGACGGTGTCGTCCTGAACCTTGAGGTTATTGAGCTCATCCTGGGTCTTTTTAATCTGATCGCGCAGGGCATAAGCGCTCTGCGACAGCTCCTGGCGGGTGGAGAGCGGCGTACGCAGATAGCGTTATTAAACGAATCGATGACCTCGCCGATCTGATCATCGTCGCTGTACGACACGATGGTCTGGTACAGACCGTCGAGCCTGGCGTAGAGCTGGTCGTCGGTTAAGACGGTCTCCTCCTGAACGACCTCGGACGCATCCTCTTGCTTGGACTCTTTCTCGGTGGCCTCGCCCTTTTGGCGCGACGGGAAGGTGGTCTTGGCGGCCTGGCCAAACTGGTCGTAGAAGCCGGGCATGACGCCATAGGATCGGCAGTCACAAACCAATACGCACCACCGCACACGGCGGCGAGCACCGCGATGACGATAAGCGGTTTGGGGATATGGCGCTTGTGCTTGTGATAGGCATCCTCGTCGGGATGGACCTTGCGCTTGGCCTTTTGCTTTTTGGGCTGGACATCATCGCGCAGGGACACCGGTGTGGGGATATCGACCTTGGGGATGCCAAAGTCCTTATCGAAGGCAGGCAGCACGCAGGTCTCGTTGGGATCGGCGGCATCCGAGAGCACCGCGGCGGCAGAGGCCGGCGCATGGGGCACCTCGGTATCGATCTGCTCCTGCGTCAAGCGCGGAAAGCCGGCCGTGCGGCCTGCTGCCAGATCGGATGCAGCCGCGTCTTTGGAAAGGATACCCGGGGCGGGGCGCCCGCACTTGGGACAGGTGCGATCATGCGGGGACAGGCGTGCGCCACAACCATCGCAGAATACGAACTCGGTATGCTCGGGACCGTCGCCCGGACCAACGTATGCGTTGCAATAGGGCAGAACGAGGCGCCGTCCTCTATGGTCTTAAGGCAATGCGGCAGATCACGGCTTCCTCTTTTCGGAGCAATTCATACAGTCGAGGTTAGAGCATAACATCGCCACGCCCCCACAGGAGCAAGGCACCAATTCAACATCCCCGCTCACCCCTAAGTTGCGGTGAAATAGAGACTGAATAGGATGATTGAAACGCCTAAACGGTCCCTAATTTCACCGCAACT
>ENA-OQBT01000844-OQBT01000844.1-human-gut-metagenome-genome-assembly--contig:-NODE-844-length-15801-cov-2.814342_pt1 | contig 15801 bp, 16 predicted proteins | sample MGYA00242749_ERZ504557 | MGnify/ENA primary metagenome ERZ504557 (study PRJEB26092, sample SAMD00036243) | human gut metagenome | host: Homo sapiens | study: EMG produced TPA metagenomics assembly of... | reverse complement strand
GATGGATTCTCCGAATACAAAAATTTCGAGAGAGAATTGATCTCTGGTTGTTGTACGCAAATTTATTGCTGAACGTATTATATCATATCGAAATAGAAATGAAAATTCGGGAATCTTGCTTACAAACTGGGAATTTCATTTACAAACCGGGAATCTCGCTTACAAAACAGGATTTTCATTTACAAAGAGGGAGTCTTGGGTTACAAAGGGGATTCTCGGGTTACTATTTACCCGGGTTACTATTTACCGTGATTTTAAATGCGATATTTCGGAATTGAATTACGATTTTTGATAGATTAGATTGTTTGAAACGCATTTTTATGATATGATGATAGATAACATGTGAACAGATATTTCAAGCAAATAAGATTGAGGTGAAAAATGGCAGTTAGTTACAAGAAATTGTGGAAATTGTTAATTGATAAAGAAATGATGAAGAAAGATTTGCGTGCAATGACAGGAGTTAGTACAACAACGATGTCTCGATTATCAAAAGATGAAAATGTAAGTACAGAGATTCTGTCAAAGATATGTTCTGCTTTGAATTGTGATGTGGGAGACATCATGGAATTTGTTCCGGATAAAAAAGAGGAACAGTAAGGAGGTACGGTAGTATGGATCATTCTTATCCTTATATTGCGTCTTTGACCAGAGAACCGTTCCTTTTCTACGAGATGCGTTCTACCGCAAAACTAATGGCAGAAGGAAATTCAGATGATGCGATTGTAAAAGAAATTGTAGAGCAGAATCTCTTCCAGTATCCAACGGAAAAATCTATCACACGCATGGCAAAAGCTGCATCAAACGGCTTCATGCACTGGAAGATGATTCTTTGGTTTCTGCGATTGCTTCCCAGCCGACGGATGTGGCAAAACAGATTTGTCTGTATGCATTGATGAAGCAGAGCCGACTGGTTTGGGAATTTATGCTGACCGTCATTGGCGAGAAGTACAGATTAAGGGACACGTCTTTTGGTAAGATAGATTTGAATACATTTTTTATGCGTTTACAGGAACAAAATGATACCGTAGCTTCCTGGAGCGATAGTACGATAACAAAGTTAAAACAGATTATTGCCAGAGTGCTTGTTGAAACAGAATATCTCGACAACCTCAAGGCAGATCATTTGAATCCAGTATGGCTGCATCCTATTTTAGAAAATGCCATCAGAAGCAATGGCGATACGGCGGTACTGCCGGCGTTTAATTGCTTTGTGTAGGAGGTAACCCGATGAGTGAAATAAAAGAGCGCCTGGACAAAGTTCGGGCATTGATTCAGGAACCGGAGTTCTTGGAAGGCAAGGGACTTAGCAATGAAGTGAATATCAGAATCTTTTGTTATGAACCGGAGAATGAAATGGTTGTCCGCCATTTTGTGAATCAGTTGGAAACTGATCAGTCTTTAGATTGCCATTTGATTGTTTGTAATTTATATAAAACATTCCTCTCTATCTGCGATGATATGGACATTACAGATGCGATTCCTGATATGGAAGAAGCTGATGGAAGTGCTTATCTTCTGGAGCAGCTTAACTCCGCAATCGGCAATGGAGAGTTTATTGATAAAATCCAGTATGAGCCACACGAACCGGGTGATGTGCTGATGCTGACAGGTGTGGGCGAGGTGTTCCCGTTTATGAGAATCCATACGTTACTGGAAGCCTTGCAACCGTATTTTTCGGATGTTCCGATTTTTGTTATGTATCCGGGTGAGTTTGATGGTCGTCATGTAAAACTGTTCAATCGATTGACACCAAATGATTATTACCGGGCATTCAATGTCATAGATTAAGGGGGATAAAGCCATGATGATTCGAGATATGTTTGCGGATGACATTAACCGCAAAATCAATGGTGTAATTAAAGTAGATCAGGCTGCTGATGATGTAATCGAGCAGGAGTTAAATGAATATGTCATTACCAGAGAATTGAAGAAACACTTTATTACATTCTTCAATTATTACGGTGATGCTTTCGACCAGCCGACAGCCGATATGGGTGTTTGGATTTCAGGTTTCTTTGGAAGTGGTAAATCTCACTTCTTGAAAATACTTTCCTACCTTTTGGAAAATAAAGAGGTAAAAGGCATCTGCAGTGTAGAGCGTTTCCGTAAAAAGTTTGAGGATGATCCGGCAACATTTATGCTGATCGACCGTGTCACAAAGGGGCAGACGGAAACCATTCTTTCAACATTGATATTGAAGGCTTCAGCAATAAAGACAAGACGGCTGTTCTTCGTGTCTTTGCAAAGATGTTTTATAACCATCTGGGATTTTATGGAGAAAATCTGAAAGTTGCCATGATGGAGCGTTATATTGACCAGCAGGGAAAAACTGAGGAGTTCCGCAGAGTTTTTGAAGAAAAGAAAGGCAAGCCTTGGCTTGAAATGCGCCGAGCCTTTGCTTTCAATGGCAAGTTCATCATCCCAACACTGATGGAAGTTCTGGATATGAGTGAGGATGATGCTAAGGCGTGGTTCAATGATAAAACCGCAACAGAAATTTCTATCGCACAGCTCGTGGAAGATATGAAAGCCTATGTAAATACAAAGCCTGCAAACTTTCGTCTGCTGTTTATGATTGACGAGGTTGGTCAGTATGTCGGTACAGATACCGATATGCTTTTGAACCTCCAGTCTCTGACCGAAAAAATCGGAAGTGAGTGTGAGGGTAAGATTTGGGTGATCTGCACCGGACAGGAAGCCATTGATGAAATCATCAAGGTTCGTGCTGATGAGTTCTCCCGTATCCAGGCTCGTTTCAAAACAAGATTGAGTTTATCTTCTTCCTCTGTGGATGAAGTTATCCAGAAGCGTATTCTGAAAAAGAAACCAGAAGCAGCCAAAGATCTGGAAGGTATTTATGAGCAGAATGATTCGGTTTTGCGTAACCTGTTCAGCTTCAGCGGCTCTATTCTGGACATTAAAGGCTACTCTGGTCCGAGAGAATTTACAGAGAATTTCCCATTTGTGCCGTATCAGTTCATCATCATGCAGAAGGTATTTGCCGAAATCCGTAAACACGGAAATTCCGGTAAGCACTTGTCCGGTGGTGAGCGTTCCATGCTCTCCGGTTTCCAGGAAGCTGCACAGAAAATTCAGGAGAAAGACGAGTATGCACTTGTTCCGTTCTTCCGTTTTTATGATACCGTACATACTTTCCTGGACGGTTCTATTCGACGAGTAATCGAGCGTTGTCAGAAAGCTGCCGATAATGGCGATGGCATTGAACAGCAGGATGTGGATGTACTGAAACTTCTGTACTTGATTCGATATATTGATGATATTCCTTCCAATCTGGACAATATCGTGATCCTTATGGCAGACGATATTCGTGTAGATAAGATTATCATGCGTGAAGCTGTCCGTGGATGTCTTGACCGTTTGATGAGCCAGAACTATATCGGCAGAACCGGCGATACTTATAACTTCCTGACCGACGAGGAACAGGACATTCAGCGTGAAATCAGAGACACCAATGTGGATACCGCTTCTATCGTGGAGCGTATCGCTCAGATGATTTACGGCGATATTTTCATGACCAAGAAGTTTCGTTATGGAAAATATGATTTTGCTTTCGACCAGATGGTAGATGGCATTACAGTCGGTGGGACAACAGGCGGTATGCGTCTACGTTTCCTGACCGTTGCTACCGATGCTATTGAAAAAACAGATTATCGTCTGATGGCAGAATCCAAAGGGAATGAAGCAATCGTTGTTTTGGCTGATACGCCTTACTATGAATCTTTGGAATCAGCTATGAAGATTCGTAAGTATGTATTGCAAAGAAATGTAAACTCATTACCAGATACAGTAAAGAAAATTATTGAAAATAAGCAGAGTGAAGCCACAAAATATGAAGAGAGTGCTGTGACTGAATTGCAAAATGCTATCGAAGGGGCGCAGTTTTACGTAGACGGTGAACATCTGGAAATTAAAGCCGGAAATGCCAAGAGCAAGATAGAACAGTCTCTTGAGTATCTGGTTGCTCATGTATATAGCAAGCTTGATCTGATTACAGACAATGCAGGCAGTGATGCAGATATTATTGCGATTCTGACAGGTGAGGTAACAGCACCTCCGGGCATGGAACCGAACCGTGATGCTGCTTCTGCTATGGAAGAATATCTGGAAATGCAGGATGCGAAAAAACTGCCGACTTCTATGGCAGATGTGCAAAGCAAATACAGTGCGATTCCGTATGGCTGGAAGGAAATCGACATTGCTGCGGTTGTGGCACAGCTGATTTATTCCCAGAAAGTAACCATAAAGTATGCAGGCAACACCATTCAGCCGGATGACACGAAACTGCCTGATATGCTCCGCAAAAAGAGTGAGATCGGCAAGACATCCATCAGCAAGCGTAAAACCATTTCTGCTACGATGATGCGTGATGTAAAAGCGATGCTCCGAGAGTATTTCGACATCATGGATGTACCGGACGATGAAGATGGTCTGATTCGTTTTGTGACAGAGAAGTTTACCGAACAGCGTGATTACTATGCTTCTCTGGATGCTCGTTATGACGGACATAAATACCCGGATCGTGCATTGGTACAGGAAGCCATTCATCTGATGGATGATGTACTTTCCCAGAGGAAAGATAACATTGCATTGATTGAACGTGTGCTGAAAAAAGAAGATGCATTGTTTGATAACAAAGAAGCTATGAGCAACGGCATTGAAAATTTCTTCAAGACCCAGGTAACAGTATTCGACCAGGCAGTACAGTTTGAAAAATTTCTGCACGATGACCTTGACCGAATTGCGGAAAATGAGGAAGCACATAAGGCACTGAATACCATTCGCCTGATTACCATGGTTGAAACCGGAGGTAAGTTCAACTATAACCGGATTCGTGAACTGAATCCATTGATGGATACGGTTCGCACCGCCCATGACAAGATGCTGGAAGAAAAACGTGCCGAGGTTCTGGAAACGGTTCGTCAGTGCATGGAAGCAACCCACACTGCCGCAAACGGTGATTCTAAGGCATCCCATCTGATTGAAAAATCAGACCGGTATTTCAGCCAGTGCAAGGAGAAAATCGCAGAATTAAAGAGCCTTGCTCTTCTGGATGCTATGTTCCTGCCGATGTGTCAGTACAAGGATGATACGGTCAGCAATATCGAGTCTGTTCTGACTCCGCCTGCACCGAAGACGCAGGTACAGCCGACACAGCAAGGAAAAGAAGCAGCTACGTCAAAGAAAAAGGTTGTCCGTGCCTATAATCGACAGGTTGTATTCCAGGCAAAGACTTACAGACGGATGCGGACATTGATGATTATGTAGAGAAGATTCGTTCTCAGCTGAAACAGTTGCTGAAGAATTGCGACGAAATCAAGCTGAATTAACAGGAGAGCCAAACCATGATAGAACTAATAAGTGCAGGGATTGGTGTTATTGGAGTGGTCATTGGCTGGGGACTGAATGAATTGACTACTACTTTTAGGGAAAGACCGAAGCTCTGCTTTCAAATGGTGTCTACACCAGATGATGAACTGACAGAAAAGGAATACCGTGTAAAAGAAAGTCCATCTGAACATGGAATAGAAATCTTTAATGTGGGAGAAAAGCCTTTTATTTTGGAGAGCTTTGTGATTTGCCACAAGAAGAAACTATTAGTGGATTGCCATATAGCTGAAAGTGACCGGATTATATTACCTTTTCATAATATCATATATACTTTGTCAGATCAGGAAGTAGATGCTTTGGAATGGCATTGCCAAAAGGAACACTTTGATAAATGTCAAGTGACAGCGTATAGTGTTAATCAAAAAAAGGTAAAGGGAATACTGCCAGTTCCATTGTTTGCAATACGGGCAAATATCAGAGATACGATAGTGGTTTAGAAAATTAGGAGATAAATATGGATAATAACCCAAGAGTATTTATTTCATATGCACATAAAAATCAAGCATATGAAGATAAAGTATTAAAGTTAGCAAATAGATTACGTTCAGAAGGCATTGATGCAATGATAGATCAGTATGAGGAAGCACCTTCTGAAGGATGGCCACGGTGGATGGAACATCAAATAACGGAGTCAGAATTTGTTCTTGTCTTGTGCGAAGAAACGTATAATCGAAAACTCTATTCTGACAAAAAAGGTAAAGGTGTGGTTTGGGAAGCTAATATTGTTTATCAAATGTTATATGATTCAGCAGCAGAAACAAATAAATTCATTGCGGCATTTTTTGATGACGATGATCAGCAGTATATACCACACCGCTGAAACCATACACATATTATAATCTTTCGGATGAAAGACAATATGAAAGGCTGTATTGGCGTTTTAGGGGTGTTACCAATAGTAAAAAGCCCCCATTAGGTGAATTGAAACCATTACCAGAAAAGAAGCGAAAAACAATGTTCTTTTCTTCACCAATTAACCTTGAAAAATGGAATGCCGCAAAGTGGCGAGGAACAGTGTATCTTTGGGGCGGTGATGCACCTGCAATAGGAATATTTTTTGCAAATTATTCAGCTGGTAAAGAAATTTTCAAAGAGTGGAAGAAAAACTATAAAGATATGGAATATGCGGATACTTTTTTGAAAATTGATTACATTGTTCCACCATTTCCTAAGTCATGTTGGGTATATGAATCGTATGACAGAAATTATGGAAAAGGATATTTTCTGCATATAGGTGCAAATATTGACGAAAGCATTAGTCGAGCTAATAATTGTGGAATAGAAATGCAACAACTACTTTTGGCAACGGTTTCACGTTACCAGTGGATGGATGAAAATAACGGATCAGGTAATAGAGATCAGTTTTTAGATATGTATAACAAGACAGGAAAATATTATTTAGTTCCTGTCGGATTAAAGAATCCATCAATGGGAGTTGTAATAGAGAATATGCAATTTGATTTTGAGTACGCAATTCCAATGAAAGAAATAACGGTTACAGCTGGAACAAAGATAACGGAGGAGAATCCCTGCAAAGCAGTTCTTATGGAGCCGGAGGAATGATATATGGATAAAAATGCGATAAAAAAGTTTGCTGTTTGGGCAAGAACAGAGCTGATCGCCCGTGTTTCACTGAAAGGTGTGGAATACGGTATCATAGAGGATAACATTGAGGATGCCAATGCGGACAGCGTTGGCGGCAAAGTCCTCACTGCCGATGAAAAGAAACAGCGTCAGGCTCTCATTGCCGAGATTAACGATAAAGGATATAAGCAGGTCATGGAGGAGGTTGCCTATACTTGGTTCAACCGTTTTTCTGCTCTGCGATTCATGGAAGTCAATGGCTATCTTCCTTCTCATGTGCGTGTGTTCACGGACGAGGAAAACAACTTTAAGCCGCAGATTATAACCGAAGCCATTCATTTGGATTTGGATGGAATGGATATGGAAAAGGTCTATGAACTGAAAGATGCCGAAAAGACCGAAGAACTGTATAAATATCTGCTGATTGTGCAGTGCAACGCTTTGAATAAGATTTTGCCAGGAATGTTCCAGAAGATTGCGGATTACACTGAGCTTCTTCTGCCAGACAATCTGCTCCGTGAAGGCAGTGTCATTCAGCAGATGATTGAGCTGATACCGGAGGATGATTGGAAGGATGCTGTTCAGATTATCGGTTGGTTGTATCAGTATTATAACAGCGAGAAAAAGGACGATGTTTTTGCAGCACTGAAAAAGAATGTGAAAATAACAAAAGAAAACATCCCTGCAGCAACCCAGCTTTTCACACCAGACTGGATTGTTCGCTACATGGTAGAGAACAGTCTTGGTCGTTTATGGCTGGAGGGACATCCGGATGTGAAAGAGCAACTTCTTCCTACCGAGGAAGAACAGTCTGCCTATGCTGCCGGAAACCGTGACCCGGAAGATACCAAATGGCATTACTATCTGGAAGAAGCCGAGCAGGAACCAGAAGTGCAGGCGCAGCTTGCCGAGATCCGAAAGGAATACGCTGCCCTGACACCGGATCAGCTGAAAGTTATTGATCCATGTTCCGGTTCCGGTCATATTCTTGCGTATATGTTTGATGTGCTGATGAAGATTTATGAATCATACGGATATACCACCCGTGAAGCGGTGGCGAGTATTGTAGAGAACAATCTTTATGGTCTGGATATTGATGATCGTGCAGCACAGCTGGCTTATTTTGCAGTAATGATGAAAGCCCGTCAGTATGATCGCCGCTTCTTCAGCCGTGGTATTCAGCCCCATGTTTATGCCATCGTGGAGAGCAATCATGTAGATAAATTTGCCGTGGAGTATTTCTGTAACGGAGATGCTAAACTGAAAGAAGCCATGGATACCATACTCAGTGAACTGCATGATGCAAAGGAATATGGTTCTATCCTGACAGTCGCTCAGCAGGATTGGTCTGCTCTGTATGACCGTTTTGCAGAAATCACAGAGGACATCAATATGTCCCGTGATGTGGCACTGGCAGAGTTGTTGCCATTGGTGCAGGTGCAGAAGCACTGGCACAGAAGTATGATGCTGCTGTGACAAATCCGCCTTATATGGGAAATATGTCAGCCAAAATGACATCACTTGTTCAGAAAAAATATGCTATTGAGAAGTATGATTTATATGCAGTATTTATCAAACGATGCAGAATGTTTACAAAAAATAATGGATATATTTCTATGATTACTCAACAGGCATGGTTATTTTTATCGAGCTTTGAAAAATTTAGAGAAGATTTGAAAAATTCCACTATCATAAATCTTGTTCAGCTTGGAGCACATGCTTTTGAGGAAATAGGCGGGGAAGTAGTCCAAACAGTTTGTTTTACATTGAAAAATACATTTAATCTAAAATATCAAGGAATATATAAAAATTTGGTTATGGGTGTTTCTCAAAATGAAAAGGAAAAATTATTTTTTGAGGTGTCATCAATAATAAATTCGCAAAGCGAATATGAAAAAATACCAGGAACAGTAATTGCTTATTGGATTCCTCAAAATGTTATAAATTTGTTTGATGGGAAAAAATTATCAGATTATGTAACAATAAAATCGGGTATTGTAACGGGAAACAATGACTATTTTCTAAAGTTATGGCATGAAATTCCATATGAAAATATCGGATTTAATCATGAGCATTTTGTGGATAATTCAAATATTAGGTGGGTTCCAATGCACAAAGGTGGCGGATACAGAAAACATTATGGATTACATGATTATGTAATGAATTTACATGATATTTGGGAACCAAGTAAAACGAATGTAAGTGTTAGACGAGGTGAGCCTACATTTTACTTCAAGGAAGGATTAACATGGTCTACGCTCTCTAATAAATTATCTGTAAGGAAAAGCCCAAAAGGATTTGTATTTGATACAAAAGGTTCTATGTGCTTTCCATTAGATAGAAAAAATATATCATATTTAGAAGCATTTCTTAATAGTGAGGTGGCATCCTACTACATGTCATTTTTGTCTCCTACGCTTGATTTTAATCAAGGCGCAATGGGCAAGATTCCTTTACTATTAGACAATAATGTTTTTAGTCAAGTGCAAGATAAGTCAGATAATAACTGTTTTTTATGTAAAATGGACTGGGATTCATTTGAAACCTCATGGGATTTCAAACGTCATCCATTACTGCAATATGCCGCATTTACTCCACAAATGATTGCCAAAGAAGAAGCTAATGGCTACCTTACAGAAAATGGCATTGCTGACGCGTATCGTCATTGGGAGCAGGCTTGTGATGACCGCTTCAACCAGCTGAAAGCCAATGAGGAAGAACTGAACCGTATCTTCATCGACATTTACGGCTTACAGGATGAGCTGACACTGGGGGTTGAGGATAAGGATATTACTGTTCGCAAGGCTGATCTTGGCAGAGATATTCGCTCTTTCATTTCCTATGCGGTTGGCTGTATGTTTGGTCGTTATTCTTTGGATGTGGATGGTCTTGCCTATGCAGGCGGCGAATGGGATGTCAGCAAGTATGTTTCTTTTGCTGCGGATAAGGACAATATCATCCCGATTTGCGATGATGAATACTTTGAGGATGATATTGTCGGTTTGTTCGTGGGATTTGTGAAAACAGTTTATGGTGCAGACACGCTGGATGAGAACTTAGAATTTATTGCCAATGCACTTGGCGGTAAGGGTCAACCGAAGGATGTAATTCGGAATTATTTTCTGAATGACTTCTATTCTGACCATTGCAAGATTTATCAGAAACGTCCGATTTACTGGCTGTTTGACAGTGGCAAAAAGAACGGCTTTAAGGCTCTGATTTATATGCACCGCTATCAGCCAGACACCATTGCCCGTATCCGTACTGATTATGTGCATGAACAGCAGGCTCGTTATCGCACTGCTATTGCTGATCTGGAGCAGCGGATTGCCAATGCTTCCACTGGTGAGCGTGTGAAGCTGAACAAAAAGCTGGCTACCTTACAGGCACAGGATACCGAAATCAGAACATACGAAGAAAAAATTCATCACCTTGCTGACCAGATGATTTCGATTGATCTGGACGATGGGGTGAAGAAGAATTATGCAATTTTTCAGGATGTTTTGGCTAAAATAAAGTAGGAAAGAGGATGAGAAAGTGCAGTCAAAAGAGGATGTTTTAAATAGAGAACCATTTGTCAAACAGATAGTTGATTTGACTAAGATCCTTTCAGAAAAACGTAAAAATTGTTGTTTTGCTATTGAAGGAGAATGGGGAAGTGGTAAGAGTTTTGTACTGGAAAAGATTCAAGAATGTCTTCAAGTGGAACAATCGGAAACAACAAACACGGATCGTTTTTTTGTTGTTCGATATAATTGTTGGCGGTACGATTACTATGAAGAACCTATAGTTGCTATTATTTCTGTATTAAAAGATCAGATTGAACAGTATGTGAGTTTATTATCAAATGAGACTAAGAAAGAAATGTTAGCCATTGTTAAAAATACAATAACAAAGATTGCTGTCGAAGCAATCAAATCAAAGACGGGAGTAGATTTGGATGGTGTTGTTGGAACATCCGAAGATGATGGAAAAATATATGATAAATATTTTGGCTTCCAGAATATATTTAAAGAAGTACAAGAGCAAATTAAGAAGATATCAGAAGAACAAACAGTAGTTATCATGGTTGATGAATTAGATAGATGCTTGCCCTCGTATGCGATTAAAGTGTTGGAACGTATTCATCATGTATTCAATGAGTTGGAAAATGTAGTGGTTATAATTGCAATGGAGAAAAAACAAATGTCGAATTCATTGCATCAAATTTATGGGGATGAAATGGATGTTGATCGATATTTGAAAAAAATAATCTCATTAAGTTTTAAACTGGATAATGGATCGGCTAATAATTTTATTAAGAAATATGAGAGTTTTATGAATATGTTTATCATCCAAGATCAAGAAAGGGATGAGTTGGAAAAATTTTTAAAGGAAATTACTTTTGGAATAGAAATTCGCACACAGGAAAAAAATTTTTGAAAATGCAGAAAGTATACATAGACTGATGGCAGAGCAAGAAAAAATGGATAGTGCTATATTAGCGTTTGAAGTGCTTGTTTTATGTATAAAAGAAAAAATGTCAACAGTTAGTATGAAGTGGATAGTTGATACATCAGGTTATCCAGATGTCGAAACTAGAATTGGAAAAGATTATTTTGATTCGATAAGGGATTATGCAAAACATATTAGACAATATCCTAAAAAAGTAAACTATAAATTTGTATGTAAGGAAAATGATTTTGTTGACAAAATGATTTTTATAATTTCTGGATTGTATAATGAATATAAAAACAACGAATGCGATTCGTTTTATTGTGCAGATAAGGAAATACAACAAAAAGTTGAATTTTTCAAAAAAAGTCTATGAATTTATTAAAAATATAGGAAAGGTTGACATATGATGACGGATGAAAAAATCAAAAATTCCAGTGAGCTGGAGTTTGCTGTATTTTGCATTGAAAATGTAGCGGTAAAGCTGGGCGTGGATGCAGAGCGTGTTTATCAGGCGTTTACCGAACAAAGCGATATTCTGAACGGTTACATTGTACCGGAGTATGAAGTGCTGCATACCCAGAGTCGGGAATATATCGTTGATGACCTTCTTGATGTGATGAAAGAAAGGGGTGTGGAAGTATGATTCTCTATCATGGTTCTTTCTTAGAAATTGCAAAGCCGGATTTGGTTCATTCTCGCCCAAATGTAGACTTCGGACGTGGCTTCTATGTCACGCCGTTGTATGAACAGGCGGCGAAGTGGTGCGGCAAGTTCAAACGCCGTGGAAAAGATGGTATTATCTCCAGGTATGAATATGATGAAAGACGGGAAGCTGAACTGAAAAAGCTGAAATTCGATTCTTATTCCGAAGAGTGGCTGGATTTCATTCTGAACTGTCGCAGCGGAAAAGATTCGACGGATTATGACTTTGTTGTGGGTGGTGTTGCCAACGATAAGGTGTTTAATACCGTGGAGCTGTTCTTTGACGGATTGATTGATAAAGCAGAAGCAATCAATCGGTTACGTTATGAAAAGCCAAATCTGCAAATCTGTTTTCGTACAGAAAAAGCACTGTCTTTATTGCATTTTGAAGGGAGTGAAAGACTATGACGGCAAATCCGATTTTACTTCAGAAAAAATATAGCCGTGTGATTGAGTGTTTTGCAAAACAGCAAGGACTTTCACTGGATGCGGCGTTGAACTTTTTTTATCATTCCGAAGTTTATCAGTTGATACGGGACGGGATATCAGATATGCACTGCATGAGTGATGCATATTTGGCGGATGAACTGGAACAGGAATATCAGATGAAGCAATAGTATGAGTAAAAGCTAAAAACAGGAAACATTTTGAAAAAATATTTGAATTAATGACACTAAAGATATGATAAGGATCAATGAGAAAGGAAGACTTTTTAATGGCATATCGAGTAGTTATATCTTTGGTGGAAATGAAACAGATTTTAGAAGTGTTTGGTAAACAGAAAATTTTAGAAAGTTTTGACCTGCTAGAACAAGAAGATTATTTATTTGTTCGGAAATGTGATGAAATTAAATTAATAGTAGCATTGAATAAGATGACTTCGCTTTACATGAGCAATAGGAATAAACCATGTAAAACAAAAAAAAGGTCATTTTATTGCATTGTGATTGATTTATCTGAAAGCAGAATATGTTTGGAACTTGAAGAGTTAGTATTGCGATATTGCAAAGGAGAAAAGACTATGGCAGCTAAACAAATTAAATTAGAGGAAACAGCGGAAGAGTTAATGGAATATTCAGATGATGATTTGTACAATATCAATTCATGGGGGGCGGATTTGTCATTTCGTGAAATTATTACAATGTATGAAGAGGGCGAATTGTTAAAACCGGAGTTACAGAGAAAGTATGTTTGGACAAGGACAGAAGCCAGTAGATTTATTGATTCCATATTACTAGGATTACCTGTACCAAGTGTATTTTTTGCTAAAGAACAAGGTGAAACAATGCTAATAATAGATGGATTCCAGCGAATTATGACAGTACATGATTATGTAAAAGGAGTTTTTTCTGGAGATGGGAAAATATTTAAATTATCTAATACTGAAAATATAAATGCCAGATGGAGAGGAAAAGCTTTTGCTGAACTTGATACTGAAGAAAAGAGACGAATACGTAGTAGCACTATCCATGCGATTATTTTTGAACAAAAACATCCTAGAAATGATACGGGTATGTTTCAAATTTTTGAAAGAATTAATACAGGTGGACGAACATTAAAAGCACAAGAAATACGAAATTGTGTATATCAGGGAAAATGTAATGACTTGCTTTTTGAATTAAATAAACATGATTCATGGCGAAAGATATTAGGATTAAATGTAGAAGATTCCAGAATGGCGGACTTGGAATTGATTTTAAGATATTTTGCTATGAGAGATTTACACATTAGAAATGAGGGACAATTAAAGCAAATAAATTTAGCCAAGTATCTTAATCAGTATATGGGCGATAAGACGAATTCAACAGGAGAAGATATTCTTGATATGAAACAAGATTTTATCACAATGATAGATAAAGTGTTTGAATTATTAGGGGAAAACGCATTTAAAAATTTAAAAAAAGAATCCGAAAACTTTGCAAGCAAAATAAATCCGGCGATTTTTGATGCTATATCTGTTGCCACATCATATGCAATTAAAACAGAATATAAATTCACGGAAGGAAATTATTTGGAAAAATATAAGAGATTATTGAAAAATGAAGAGTTTCATCGAGCATCCAGCAGTAGAACTACTAATATTGAAAATATTAAAACACGTATTCAAATAGCAGCAGAGTTCCTGTATGGAGTTACTTATGAATGGTGAATTTATACAAATGATAGAGGATACAAGAGCAGAACTTGATAGTATTCGTAAATGGATTAATGCTGGAAATCAATTTGATTCTAAAACAAGATATTTGATTTCTTATGCTGTTGTTAAAGCAAGTGGGGCAGTTGAAGTCATTTTCAAAAATATGATTTATAATTACTTGAGCGTTGGTGCAAATGAAAAAGCAAAAGGGTATCTTGAAAAAGCAATTATTGATAGTTCGTGTAATCCTAACACGGGAAATATGAGCAATATGTTACAGAACATTTCTTCAGAATGGAAAACGTTATTTGATCAGCAGGTAAAACAAAGTGGAGAAAAGGATAAATTAAATTCCCTTGTGCAATTAAGAAACGATTTTGCTCATGGCGACAGCATATCTGTTTCTATTGATACAGTTATTAAATATTTTGATTCAGCTGTTAAGATATTAAATATATTAGATAACGTGTGTACATAGGGGAAATGAGATGAAAATATTGCAACAGTCCATTTCTTTTGAAAAATATAGAGGCATATCGGAATATTTTGGAAATTATATTTGGAGAAGATAGTAGTGATTCAATTGCAAAACATAGAGTAGCAAAAAGAGAGCGAGGTGTTACAATGACTATAGAAGAAATTCTTGCAGGAGAATCGAAGAATGTGGAGTTCAAAGAGACCCTGCCAGAGAAAAGCATCAAATATATGAAGTCTGTGGTTGCCTTTGCAAATGGAACCGGAGGAAAAATCATTTTCGGAATTGCCGATAAAACCAGAGACGTTGTTGGCTTTGACAAGGAAGATGTGTTCAAGAAAATGGATGCCATTGCCAATGCCGTATCAGACAGCTGTGAACCGGCAATCATCCCGGATATTACTTTACAGACGGTTGATGGTAAGACTGTCATCGTGGTAGAGGTTTCTGAGGGCAGACAACGTCCATATTATATCAAAGCTCTTGGTAGAGATGGTGGTGTATATGTCCGTGTTGCCGGAACTACCCGCCTTGCCGATGAGTATATGGTAAAGGAGCTGCTGTTTGAGGGCAGTAACCGCTACTACGATCAGGCTTTATGTACTGGGTTAAATGTTACAGATGAAGATATTGATGTCCTTTGTAAAGCTATGAAAGAACAGGCTGTTAAAAATGCCCGTACAGAGGAACAGAAAGCAGCGATTAAAGATGTCGGTAGACAGCAGCTGCGTTCCTGGGGTATTTTGATTGAGCGTGATGGAAAAGATTATCCGTCCAATGCGTTTGCTATTTTGACAGGTAATGGTGGACTTCATGTTGCAACGCAATGTGGCGTGTTCAAAGGGACAACGAAAGCGGTATTTGTTGATCGTAGAGAATATACCGGTCCGCTTTGGGAACAGATAGACGAAGCATTTCAGTTTGTTTTGAGAAATATTCATCTGGGTGCTACAATTGTGGGAATTTATCGCCAGGATGTTTATGAGATTCCACCGGATGCCATTCGTGAGTTGATTATAAATGCTATGGTACATCGTAGTTATCTGGATCATGG